>Ga0334882_1000045_pt1 | contig 221393 bp, 127 predicted proteins | sample GraSluR1_MG_5_FD_207226 | JGI IMG/M metagenome (GOLD analysis project Ga0334882, IMG submission 207226) | Sludge microbial communities from methane-producing bioreactor in Wageningen University, Netherlands - Granular Sludge_15_04-R1 | ecosystem: Engineered > Bioreactor > Anaerobic >...
TCCAACCAATTTGCTCAGCAACCTGCACGTATACCCCAACCCATTCAGCGACTTTATTAATGTGGCCAATGCCGAGATGGTAACCCGCGTGGTTATCACCAACCTCATTGGTCAGGTGGTAATGGATGTTAAGCTTACTGGCTCTGATAAAACCACACTGTTAACAGGAAATCTTGTTAGGGGTATTTACCTAATAGTATTCCAAGCTGAAAATGGCGAAAAAGTGATTAGGAAAATGGTTAAAGAGTAATACCTGAAACCTGATAAAAAAACCGTCCTAACAGACGGTTTTTTTTTCGTTAATTATGCATCAAAACTTTCAAATAACTATACAAAGTTTGATTACCTTTGCAAAACATCATTGACCATTTGCTACCATAATATGTCAACCGTATACGAGTTAAGGGGAACGCTTAAAGGCTCTAACCCCAAAATCTATAGGATTTTTAAGGTTAAAGATTTAATGCCTTTACAAATCCTTCATGAAGTTATGCAGGCATTATTTTATTGGGAGAATTTTCATCGTCACATATTTAAAGATCCAAATGGAGAAATAATTCAGAATGCTGATTGCAAAGTGCTCCATGAAATAATATCCGAATTCAAAGATTTTACTTATATCTATGATCTTGGCAACGCATGGACGGTTGAAATTAAACTATTAAAAGCATCTGAAGATGCATCTTTTATAGATTGTCCTTTATGCATAGGTGGTGCTAGAAAATCTCCCCCAGAGGAATCGGGAGGTATTGTGGGGTACCAAATGGCCATTGAAATGCTATCCAAAAAAGACACTCGTGGAAACGACCTTCTTTATGCATGGTATGGAGAAAATTATAACCCAGAAGAGTTCAACCTTGAGGAGATCAACAAAAGGCTTTCCTATCTAAGATGCCCATAGCCACTAAAATTTATTAAGGGGCTGTCGCAACAGCCCCTTTTTGAAACTTTACTTGCTAAATAAATCTTTTTCCTTTACCTCAACAATCTTCCCAAAACGCTTCAAACTATTTAAATCAATCATGCCTTTATCGCCCACAATGGCAATGGCTATATGTTTCTCCATTAGGTGCTTGGTATAGAAATCCCAAATATTGTCCCATGTTAGCGTTTGGTATGCAGGTTGCTTAATGATCATTGGATCATTAGTATACCCTAATCTTCTCCAGTTTTCAACCGAAGTGCTAAGATTGCGGAAAGATGGTCGTCTTGTTTGTGCCGAAAGATAAAGATAGTCCCTTACCAAATCTATCCTTTCGGGTTTCTGTGGCATAGAACGGATCAAGCTATCAAAGGTTTCAATGGCAACCAATGACTTATCCGCTTGGGTGGCAACGTAGCCAATAAAATTGAACGGTTTCGACTCTAAAGGGGGTCGGCTAAAGGTACCTCCGGCACCATAAGCCAAGGACCTGTACTCCCGAATCTCTTGAAGTACTAACCCCGAAAAGCCTCCGCCAAAATATTCGTTAAATGCTTCAATGTAAGGATCAATGCTAATGCTATAGTCTTCACCATTGGCAAAGAAAAATATTTTACTTTGCCTTGCTTTCTTCTTATTCACAAAGAAAATAGTATTCTCCTGTATTTGCTTAGCCTGCATAACAACAGGTGTTTGAACCGATTTGGGTTCCGATGCAAAAGATACAGTGTTCAATATTATATTCCTAACAGTATCAGGGTTAGTTTTACCTACATAATGTACAATTGCTTTGTGTTGAGTTGCCTGAGAAAACGCAGTAGTCAACTCTTCTGCCTTAATCTTTTTGAGCTGTTTCATGGTTGGTCGATCAATATTCTCTGATTTTTCGCCAAAACGTATATACTCAAAAAGGGCTGATGCTACATTATCTGGCTCTGAACGTTCGATCTTCCTGTCGGCCTTTTCCCCATCAATCATAGTTTTTAGCTTTTCTTGCTCCAACCTGGAGTCTGTAATCAACTCGTTGATTAGCATTAAAGCAGGAGAAAGGTTCTCTTCAATACCTTCGATACGCACATAGGTAAAGCTTTGATCCCCCCATATCGAGTAGGAACAGCCAATTTTGGCAAATTCATTCTTTAGCTCATCAACACTACGATTTGATGTGCCCGAAAAAACCATCATCTCTGTGGCTTTATCCAACAGCTTGATGTGATGATAACCCACTTGATACTTAATCGTTAGTGAAAAAATATCATTCATCGGGTTATTAACATGATAAAGATCTATTCCTCTGTCAATGGAACGAAATGCAACATCCTTACTAAAATCAATTGGAGTGAACTCTATCTCTTTGGTAGTAAGCTTTTCAAAATGATTTGCATACTCGGACTTGGCATTTGTATTAGCGATCAAGGGTTTGAACCCTGGCTTTTCAATTTTTTCTTTCTTGGGGAAACCCGTTTTTGAATAAAATGCCAAGAAATCGTTCCCAAGATAAGTATTGGCTACACGAATAATATCATCCTTGGTAACTTGCATAACTTTTTGAGGATAAGCTAATGCCTCATCAATGGTTTCGCCTTGGGCAAAAGCCTGTGCTAATAGCGTTGACCTACTTCTTAAATCCTCTAAATTCCTGGTAAAGCTTATATAACTTTCTTTTTTAACAGCATCAACAATCCATTCCTCAAAATCCCCATTGCGGAGTTTTAAAAGTTCGTTCAGGATTAGTTCTTCTGCAGCTTCAAGTTTTTGACCAACAATTTTAGGAAGAAAAAGAAATATTGCTGCTCCATGATCCTGGTAAGGTAGACTTATAGCTTGTGCTGCTAATATCTTTCCGTCAAGAGTTAGCTTATCAAAAATGCCGGTTTGATACCTGTTGTTTAATACTTTTAGGGCAACCTGAAGGGGAATATAATCGGGGTGATCCGATGTAACGGTTCTAAAACCTAGTACTCCAACTTTTATGGGTGTTAACTTTGCTTGATGAAACTCCCTACCGATAAATGGCTCTTCAACCATAATATGTGTTTCTGGCACTTCGCCCGAGGGTATGGCGCCAAATTTTTCTTCAATTACTGGCATTATCTCTTCTGGATTAAAATCGCCTGCAATTACCAATGCCATATTGTTTGCCACATAGTAACTTTTGTAAAATTCTAGCATTCGCTTTAGCGAAGGGTTTTTCAAATGCTCAATTGTTCCAATCAAAGGCTGTTGCCCGTAAGGATGATTTTTAAAGAGATGTGATTGGAACTCATCTAAAAGTTTTGACTGAAACTGATCGCTATACATGTTCTTTTCCTCATACACCACTTCAAGTTCAGCTTGAAAACTACGAAAAACTGGATCTATAAATCGATGGGCATACAAATCGATCCACTTGAATATTTGACTTGATGGAAATTTATTGTAGTAAATTGTCCAATCGGGGCCAGTTCCAGCATTTAGGTTGGTTCCCCCAGTGCTATTAATAAGATTGCTCATCTCATTGGGAATAGCATATTCGGCTGCTTTGAGCGACTCCTCGTTAATCTCCAGTTGAATCCTTTTTCGATCCTCATCAAGAGTTGCGTTACCCAATTCCTCATAGAGCTCAAAAATTCGATCAATATGTGGCTTTTCCTTGTCCCAGTCTATAGTTCCAAGTTTTTGAGTCCCCTTAAAGAGCATGTGTTCCATGTAGTGGGCCAACCCAGTGGCATCGGGGGGATCATTCTTTCCCCCAGTCTTAACTATTACTACACCAAACGCTTCGGGCAAAGAATTATCCTGGTTCAAGATTACAGTTAAACCATTCTCGAGAGTATACTGAGTAATCTTTAGTGTTCCAGAATCGAATTGGATTGCGGAAGTAGTTTGTACTGTCCCAAACGAAAGTATTAACCCAATGATAAGGGTTGTGATTGTTCTAAATGATTTCATCTGATAAAAAAATTAGTTAAGTGTTATAAAATGGTTTTATGTTCTGATCTTACCGTTTTCTTCCTGTTCTGTTGCCTTTCCGACTTGGGCGAGAATGAATTTTGGGAATAGCTTTTTCACCATTTTCATCAATTAATCTGAAATCGAGCTGTTTTTTGGCTAGGTTAGCACGCCATACCTCAACCATAAGCTCATCGCCCAGCTGAAACTTTCTTCCAGATTGTCTGCCAGTAAGGCAGTAATTTTCCTCGTCGAATTCGTAAAAATCGTCGTGAAGTTCACGTGAGGGAACCAAACCCTCGCACTTTGACTCAATGAGTTCAACGAAAAAACCAAAATTGGTCACTCCCGTAATCACACCCTGAAACTGCTGTCCAATTTTGTCGGACATAAACTCTACCTGCTTATACTTGATGGATGCACGTTCAGCATCGGTGGCTTTAATCTCCATTTCGGTGGAGTGCTTGCAAAGTTTTTCCAACTCATCCTCATTTTTTGGTTTCCCATCGTTTAGATAGTGTGCCAACAGCCGATGGGCAATCATATCAGGATAACGTCGAATGGGGGAAGTAAAATGGGTATAATGGGCAAAACCTAGTCCGTAGTGCCCAATATTATTGGCCGAGTAACGAGCTTTAGCCATTGCCCTAAGGGCAAGTGTCTCAATAAGATTCTGCTCCTTTTTTCCTTTTACCTGACCCAAAACAAAGTTCAACGATTTGCTTATCTGTTTATCTGTTCCTCCCTCAACATGGTAGCCAAAACGGGTTATGAACGACCTGAAACTTTCAAATTTTTCTGGATTTGGCTTATCGTGAATGCGATAAACAAATGGTTTTGCACGATGTTTATCCTTTGCCTTACCAATGAACTCAGCCACCTTGCGATTTGCCAGTAGCATAAACTCCTCGATTAGCTGATTAGCCTCCTTCTGAACCTTGAAGAAAACTCCAAGTGGTTTCCCCTTCTCATCAAGATCAAACTTAACCTCGGCCCTATCAAAGTTTATGGCTCCAGCCTTCAACCGCCTTTGGCGAAGTTTCTGGGCTATGCTGTGCAGGGTAAGAATCTCATTTGCCATGGGTCCCTTTCCCGTCTCAATCACTTCCTGAGCTTCCTCGTAAGCAAATCGCTGTTGCGAAAGGATTACCGTACGCCCAAACCACTCCTTGTGAACATTTCCCTCGGTATCCATCTCGAAAACCGCCGAGAAACAGAGCTTCTCCTCATTGGGTCGAAGAGAACAAATGAAATTCGAAAGCCTTTCGGGTAGCATTGGAACGCATCTGTCCACAAGGTAAACCGATGTGGCACGCTCAATAGCTTCTCTATCAATGGCTGTTTCCGGTGCAACATAATGCGTAACATCGGCAATATGGACACCTACCTCGAAAATAGCATCGTTTATAATTCTGAACGAAAGGGCATCGTCAAAATCTTTGGCATCTGCTGGATCAATGGTAAAGGTTGGAACTTTTCTAAAGTCGCGTCGCTGGTCGTAATCGTATTTGGTAATCTTTTCGGGTATCCTCGATGCCAACTCATTCAATTCCTCAGGGAAACGGTATGGTAACTCAAATTCGGCAAGGATAGCATGCATCTCCACTTCGTGTACCCCAGGATTACCGATAACCTCAACTATTTCTCCCATAGGATTTTTTGTCTGCCTAGGCCAATCGGTAATACGAACAATTACTTTCTGACCGTTCTTCGCATTTTTTAGTCCCTCCTTTGGGATGAAAATATCATTACGCATAAGCCTATTGTCGGGGTTAACAAAGGCGTAATTTTTTTCCACTTCAATGGTACCCACAAATGTCCGCTTAGCACGTTCAATCACTTCAATAACTTCAGCTTCCATTCGCTTTCGCCTTCGCCTTGGTGTTATAGCTACCTTAACTCTATCGCCATTGAGAGCATGATTTAGGTTGTATTCTGGCACAAAAACCTCCTGATTATCATCAGTAATCACGTATGCACTCCCATCAACTTCCATCTCTACCACGCCTTCTAATGCCTTTGAAATTACTCCAGCCATAAACTTACCCCGATAAATTTCTCTAATCGCCTCCTGCTGGGCAAGTTCGTAAAGCACCTCGTTTATAAGCCGTTTTGTGGCTGAGTCTTTAACCTCAAGACGCTTTGCAATTTGCTTGTAGTTTAAACTCAGCGAGGGGTCTGATGAAAAAATTCCCATTATGGATTTCATCAGTAAATTCTTATTAAAACCCTCCCCTTTTTTCTGTTTTTTTCTCTTTTTTGCCATCGAATCAACATTATATGCATGTAAAGATATAAATTAAAAATTGGTAGATATACGTAAATTTTCAACAACAATACAATCTTCACAAGATTTAACCTATTTTTACATCATGGCATTTCTATCAAAGCATAAATTAAGCAAGGAACTTGGGCTGATTGATGTATTTGCCCTAAGTACAGGGGCTATGTTCAGCTCTGGGTTTTTTCTGCTACCAGGTTTAGCCTCAACCCATACGGGTTCATCGGTTTTCATTTCGTATCTCCTTGCTGCATTCCTAATTATGCCAGCCATGTTTAGCATCGCCGAATTATCCACAGCTATCCCACGTGCCGGGGGAGTTTACTTCCTGCTTGACAGGAGCCTTGGCCCCATGATGGGAACAGTTGGAGGCATTGGAACGTTCCTTGCCTTAACGCTAAAAACCGCATTTGCTTTGGTGGGGATAGGTGCTTATGCCACCATTTTTTTTGATGCTCCCATAAAGATCATTGCCATAGTCCTAACTGTCGTATTTATGATCCTAAATATCCTTGGGGCAAAAAAAACGGCTGGTTTACAACGGTTCTTGGTTTTCTTCCTGATCGCTGTTTTGGTTCTATTCATGTTCGAGGGGGCTAGAGAAATTTTTAACCTTGGTGCATATGAACTGGTTACCCGAAAGATGACACCATTCACCACCAATGGCCTTTCCGGTATTTTTTCAACCGCAGGTTTTGTGTTTGTTGCTTACCTTGGACTAACTCAGGTGGCCAGCATGGCAGAAGAAATAAAAAATCCGGAAAGAAATATTCCCCTTGGAATGATACTGTCTTTATTGGCCACAACAATCATCTATGTGGTGGGAGTGTTTATTATGGTTGGGGTATTGCCCACCGAAGAGTTTTTTCGAGATTTAACTCCAGTTTGGACAGCGGCTCAAGTTGTGTTTAAGTGGATCCCCGCAAAATATGGAGGGCTTCTTGTAGTAGCCGCAGCCATCGCCGCATTTGCCTCAACTGGAAATGGTGGGTTGATGGCTGCATCGCGGTATCCAATGGCGATGGGGCGCGATAGGGTTTTTCCCTCCTACTTTGCAAAAATTAGTAAATTCAAAACTCCCATTTATTCAATTATCATCACCTCATGTTTAATGGTGATGTTTATCCTAATCCTTAGCGAAGAGGGTATCGCCAAAATGGCCAGCGCATTCCAGCTAATCATCTTTATGATGATCAATTTTTCGGTAATCGTTATGCGCAACAGCCGAATTGAAACTTACGACCCTGGATATTATTCTCCTTTATACCCTTGGATGCAAATCTTTGGAATGATCAGCTCATTTTTGCTGATAATTTACATGGGATGGGTTCCTATCCTTTTTTGCATTGCGGTTATCGCATTTGCAATGCTCTGGTACAGGTACTATGCACGTAAAAGCGTTATGCGCGAGGGTGCAATTTTTCACTGGTTTGCCCTACTTGGAAAAAAACAACATGCAGGGCTCGAAAACGAATTGCTAAATATTCTAAAGGAAAAGGGGCTACGCGAAGGCGATCCGTTTGACGAAATGGTTGTTCAGGCAAAAATTACCCGGCTTGGCAACGAGAAAAAAGAATTTAAAGATTTAGTGAAAACTATTGCTATATGCTTTGCCGAAGATATTGGCTCAATTGATTTTAAAGAACTCAAGAAAGAACTATTAAAGGTTACTTCCATCGATCCAGCACTAGTAATTCCTAGGGTTTCAATACTACATGGTAAGGTTGACAACTTAAAGCGCCCAATACTGCATATCGTAACATCACAAGTTGGTGTGGATAAACCGATTGAAAAGGGTGAGATATCTTCTGAGGATCATATTCGTGTCTTCTTTTTCATTGTAAGCCCTAGCGAAAATCCTAAACTTCAGCTTAGGATGCTTTCAAGGTTAATGGATATTGTTGAGCGAGAAAAATTTGTTGAGATTATTTCAAGCATAACAAACGAACGGGAGATAAAGGAATACTTAATTCATAACGACAGGTATATCACTCTTGAAATAATACGGAACACTAGCACAGATGAACTTATCGGAAAAATGATGAAAGAGATTCGATTCCCACATGATGTTCTGGTAGCCATTGTTCAAAGAGGTGAGACTTTTATCACCCCTAGGGGTGATACCATGCTAGAGGAAGGCGATATTATTACCATAATTGGTGAACCCAAGGGTATCAAAACAGTTTTTGAAACCTATATTCATATTTGATTATTAATTACAAATCTATTAGAAATGAAAAGTAAACAGTTATCCTTTTGCATTGCAATACTCTTTGTACTTGCAATTAACGCTATTCAAGTTTTTTCGCAGGTTGCAGATAGTAAAATTATTTCTGTAAAGGGAAACGATATATACAACAATACCATTATGGCTTGCAAAAGCCTTGGTCTTGACATTATGGTCAAGCCTGGCATGACGGTTGGTATACTGGTAAATTCCGATTTCGAAATCAAGGGGGCATATGTTAACCCTGATATTACTTTAGCCGTAGTAAAGATGATTGTGGATGCTGGGGCGAAAGAAGTAGTTGCTTTGCAGCACATCAAGCAGGAATACTGGGAACGAAGTTCGCTTTACGGGGAGCACCGAGATGCGTTGAAAAAATTGCGTAGCATTGAGCAGAACAACTTCCCATCCGTATACGACTCGCTGGTATTCGTAAGAATGGATTCATTTCCTGGGGCAGCAAACCTTAAGAACCTTGAAGTTGTCAAAGAGGTTTTTGATGTTGATCTCTTCATTAACATTCCCATAGCCAAACACCATGCTACCACTATCCTTACCAATGCCATGAAAAACCTCATGGGCTTAAACACCAGATCTTTCAGCGTTACGTTCCACCTCAATGGACCCAAGCGAAATGATCCCGATTTTTTGGCAACGTGTATTACCGAAATGGGGCTTATCCGTAGGCCTAACCTGATCATATCCGACGTAACCGAAGTAATTGTAACCAATGGGCCTAATGGTCCTGGTGAAATGGTGAAACCCATGGCTGTGGTAGCCAGCAACGATCCCGTTGCCATTGATGCATACTGCGCAGGGCTCATTGGTTTTGAGCCTGAAAGAGTGCTAACCATTGGTAAGGCTTACAATTTGGGGCTTGGAGAAATGGATCTAAAAAAGGTAAAAATTGAGGAGATCGTTCAGTAGCATATACCTCTACCATTAACATTATTTTTGTGTTATTATGCCCTCTTGCGATGAAAACTTCGCATTTTGAAGTTTGAAGAAGCAATCTCAATATGCACAGCGAATAGCTGTATATTTCATAGGCATTTGTATAATTACAGATTGCTTCATCGCCTTTCAGCCTCATCGCGATGACGAATTAATACAAACCGCCACACAAGAGGATTTTACCTTACTTCTTTTCGAGCATCAACCGCTCCAAACGTTCAAGCCGATCCTCGAGTTGCTGAATGTACTCCTGTTGCTCCTGGATAGCTTTTATTGCAATAACAGAAAATTCATTGTATGATAGGAATTTATATCCCTCCTCAGAGATTGATACCAACTCAGGGAATAATTTTTCAACATCCTGAGAAATAAAACCAATTGATTTTGTACTACTTTCGGAATCCTTGAAAAAGAACTTTGAGGGTTTTAACTTCAGAACTTTTTGAAGCGAATTTTCCAAAGGTTCAATATCCTTCTTAAGCCTTAAATCAGAAGCGGTATAATAAGTTCCATCGGCAATGGCAATGTATGCTTTATTTGTACCATTATAATCAAACCTGAATGCTTTGCTTGCATCTGCAACGCCAACTTCCCAATAATCTGCAGTAGTTTGATGCTCCATACGTATAGCCCTGTGGATTGCATTCTGTTTAACATGTAGAATTCTTCCGGGTGCATTAGTTCCAATACCTACATTTTTGGTTCTGGTAATAACCATTGCAGCATCGGTATAGTTTACCTTGGTTGTTGCATCATCAACATTGTTAATTGCAAATACCATATCTCCCCTTCCATTAGTCAAATTCCTTCTATAAAAAATTGCAGCTTTTGGAACACCTGTGGAATGATTAAACCTTACCCCAAGCAAACGTCCAGTAGTCGTTCCAACAGTATTCTGAATATCCATAAAAATGCCTGTTTCTCCATCTGTAGCTGTTTCAGCACCAGCAATATGGAAAAGTGAAATGGGGTTATTTGTACCAATTCCAACGTTACCGCCTAAAGGTTGAATTGATAATGGGTCGGTATAACCTGAGTAGCCCACCTGCATCCATGCAGCAAATGAGCCAGTCCCCATTTTACCAAAATCAATACCCTGACTACTCCCTGTTGCCACTCTAAAAACACCAGTTGATGAAGTGTTTGGGATAGATGGATTTTGCATTGAACCATAGGCAGTTAGGTTTGTTGGGAAGGAAGTGGTGGTGCCAGCACTTACTTTTTCTGTAAAACCGACATTCCCGTTTTTAAAGATTATCATCGCATTTGATCTGGTGGTAGTCCCTGTTCCGTTTCCAACAACAAATAATCGATCGCTGGCATTCCATCCCGTTGAAGATGCCGGAGTATAAAGGGTATTGTACCGTCCCACCACCACTTCGTAACCTGAGAGTGCCTCTAAATTTTGTCCAATTGCTGTGGAATAGCTGCCTGTTGCCTGACTAAAGTAGCCCAGTGCTGAGGCCCTTATACCACTGGCAATATTCTGTCTGCCAATGGCTACAGCTCCTTCATTGCTTGCCAAGTTGTCGTAGCCCATGGATAATGAATTGTTTCCACTTGCCACGGATAAATATCCAATTGCTGCTGCTGCAAAACTACCTGTTGCCTGAACGCTAGCCCCAAATGCTAATGCAGAATTTCCGCTTGCCTTTGTATAATTTCCAAAAGCTGTAGAATATTCGCCACTTGCTTCAGATTCCTTACCAAAAGCAGTTGCATAATTGGCTGAGGCTTTTGTTTGATATCCAAAAGCTGTAGCCCACATACCTGTTGCTTGTGTTTCCTGTCCAAATGCCGTTGAAGTCCAGGCTGAAGCCAGTGTTTTATATCCAAAGGATGTTGAAATGGTTCCGCTGGCGATATTTTCTCTTCCCCAAACCGTTGAGTAACCTCCAGTTGCCTGGCTATAGGCACCTAGTGCTAATGAATTTTTTCCTTGGGCAATTGTGCTATTGCCCATTGCCATGGATATGTGTCCCAGAGCTTCTGCCCCAAGCCCAATGGCGAATGAAAACTCACCTTCTGCCAAAGTTTTTACTAGTGTGGAATTAAAATTTGTAGTATCACGTCCCAATGATCCAAAAGCATAACTACCTTGTCCTATTGCCATTGCACCCTCCCCAAATGCAAAGCTATTATTTGCCACATCACCCTTTTCACCTGCAATGGAGTTATCGCCAAATGCAAACGAACTCTCTCCATTGGCTATTGCATTTTTTCCAATTGCCGTTGAATAATCTCCTCGTGCAATGGCCTCGTAACCCAAGGCTTGCGACCAGTTTCCAATGGCTTTCGATTCAAACCCCGATGAGAATGAGTTCTTCCCAATGCTATCGGGCTTTTCGATCAGCACCTGACCGGTCATAAAGGCATTTTTGGATGGATACCAAAGTATACGGGCCTCGCTGGGGTCAATTACACCGGTTGTGTCGGCCGACACGTTGAAGAAGCTTGGCAGCTCCTCTCCCTTGAACCCCGTGAGCCCACCTATGGCAAAACCGCTCTTGTTACCCTTGTCGGGTTGTATCTCTGTACTGAAGTAAACACGGGTGCTATCGCGCGTAACCCGCAGGTACTCCTCGGGCAGGTTCTTAAAGCCGGTTAACCCCCCAATGGCAAACCCGCCCTTGTTGCCCTTGCCACCTCCGGTGGCTGCCTCTGTATCGATGTAGAAGCGGGTACTGTCGGGCGCAACGAACATGAGCGCCACCGTATCGGCCTTGAATCCTGTGAGACCACCTATGGCAAAACCGCCTTTATTGCCCTTCTCCTTTGGCTCACGTAAGAATATACGAACGCTGTCGGGCGTTACCCGGAAGTACTCAGTCTCGTTATCCTTAAACCCCGTGAGACCTCCTATGGCGAAGCCGCTCTTGTTGCCCTTGGGTTCCTTTGCATCGTCCTCAACGTACATGCGCACGCCCTTCTCGTACACGGCGAATACGATCTTATCCTCGCTGTTGCGTACCACGAACAACGGTTCATCCTCTGCCGGCTGTGGGTCGTAGTTGACAACTCCCACCCAGCCAACCCGGGTGGCATCGTAGTAGTAGAAGCTGTTCTTGTCGGTGTCGTAAACCAGCAATCCGTTGGCGGGCGACACGATGGCCTGACGCTGAGCGGTGGTGAGCCGCGGCACGAGCATCCCCTTATCGGTGGATCTCACATCTAGGATTGAAGAGGCATCGGGGATAGTAGCACCTGCTTCTTCAGTAATAACAACGCCTTGCCCATAAATTAAGAAGGGAAAGCAGAACAAGCAAAGCATTATTACTATACGCAATGAGTTGTTAAACTGTAGGACTTTCATGGCATTAAAATTTTAGGAAAGTAAAATATCTGTTGAAATATATGTAGATTTTTGAAAAAAACCAAAAAAAAGAAGCCATTAAATCAATGATTTATGGCTTCTCAATCAATTTAAAATGAACTAAACCCTTTTAAAAACTTACTAATTTCTTGTTTTTGTTTTAGGTTTCACCATCAATAGGCTTACTTAGATATTGCAAATTTAATAGTTTCTATTTCTTTTACTAATTCATTTATTTGTTCCTGCTGACTATTAATAATGCTCTGCTGCTCCTGAATAGCTTTAAGCATGAGCGGCATCAGATCGTTACTGTTAAGTAAATGAAAATCCTCAATGCTTTTATCTCCAATGGTTTCGGCAACAACCTTAACCATCTCTGGCCTTATCTCTTTTACCTCCTGAGCAATGAAACCTAGCTGCTCCTGATTTTTGAGTTCTGGATTACGAGCGATATAATCATCGCTCCATGTAAACGATACGGGGTTAAAACGCATAATGCTCTCAAGAGCATTCTCAATGGGCTTAATGTTCTTTTTTATCCTTGCATCCGATGCAGTAGTCCATGCTGCCAAATGATTTCGGGCAATTCCGTTAACGGTAAACAGGCTCCCGTTGTAATCGTACCCAAATTCGGCAGGATTACGAATGATTTGTGGCAAAAAATGTATCATATTCCCATTCTCATCAACATCCATGAATTTTTGTGTAAACTTTTCGTGTTTAAGCTGATGCCACTCGGGTTTCTGGTACTCAGCAAAATCAATATCGTAGTAGCCTGACGAAACAATGTAGTGCGTTCGACGCCAACCCTCGCCCCTTTCGGTGGGCATCGAGGCAAAGCGAATATCAATAGAATCGCCTGTTGTTAGGGTAAGGTACTTTTTATTCTTCTGCTGTATGTTCTCAAAATCTTTGGATGCATATTCAAGGCGAAGGGTATCGAAAACTGCCAAGCCTTTAGCCTCATTGAAATCCTCAATCAACAGGTATAAATTATCGAGGTATGTGGTTTCGGGCTCTTTTAGGATTATTTTGGCCTCAAGTATTTTTGCATTCTGAGGGATAATAACGGGACGGATCTGCTCGCGCTCGTTATATCTACCTGCCTGTGCCTCAAGTATATGTGACCCATAGGTAAGATTTTCGCCATCAAAAAAATGGATTTCGGGGCAGGCTGCGCCTGAGCTATAACCAACCTCTCCCGTTGAGCTGTTCCATACCATGTAGTTTGTCCAGCCACTGGGCACTCGAATCTTAGGCATAAAGATGTACCCTAGATTGCTTATTTTTAAAGCAGCATCGGCTCTGGATACATGAGTTGAATTGTCGGCATTATTATTTGTAGCAAATATTAATTCACCTCTTCCATAAGTTGTTGTTCTGTTAAAGAAAATTCCTGCTTTATACATGTAGGCATCAATATTGTTTTTGAATCGGATACCCGACATGCGGTCGTTAGATGAATTTCCATTTGCATTCTGTATATCGATATAAGCACCCGAAACGCCATCTGTAGCATCAACGGCATCCCTTACTAGCAGTTTTGATGTTGGAGCAGTTGTTCCAATTCCCAGCCGGTAATAGGTATTATCCCAGAAAAGATCAGCATTCGTGTTTAGGGCACCTGTTGTATTCCCAAAAAGAATTCTACCTGCTGTAAAACTTGTAGTTCCTGTTCCACCTGCAGCAACGGGAAGAGTGCCCGATGTAACCACGTTGGCTGTTGAAGAGTAAAGTGCCCCATTGGCCGATGTGGTTGCGGGATAGGTGGCGGTGCTCCAGGTTGGGATAGCTGATGCTCCAGCGCTTCTGAGTATCTGTCCGGTGCTTCCGGTTGCCAGACTTAGCTGCTGCCCGGTTGTAGTTGTCCCTCCTGCAATCAATGCGTAGGCGGTATGACTTGTTCTTCCTGTTCCGCCTCTGTTAACACTAAGTGTGCCAGAGATATGAGAAAAGTCTAATTGTGCCCATGAAGCCACCCCGTAGGCGTCGGAAACCAACGCTTTTCCTTCGCCATAATAGCTATCTTGATATCTAATTTGCCCTGAAATATCCAAGGTGTACAGGGCGGTTGTCCTTCCAACCCCCATGCGTCCATTTGTATCGTCCCAAACCAAATTGCTTGCTGAAACAATTCCTGATGTGTGGTTTCCAACAAGAACTCTACCTGCTGTTAGCGAGGTTTGCCCTGTTCCTCCCTTACTTACAGGCAAGGTTCCTGTAATATCGGTCATGGTTAGACCCGACCACTCAACACCGTTGGCGCTCCGTTTCAAAAAGTTGCCCGAAGAACCAGATGAGTTATTGTAATCGAAGAGATGACCTCTCAAGCGGGTGGCTCCATTCACATCGAGCATTTGGGTTGGGGAAGCATGTCCTATTGCTGTAAAGCCATTTCTTAGTACGGTGAAGGCATTTGATCTAGCATTATCAGCCGTTCCGTTCCCAATCACAAAAACTGGATCGGTATTAATCCATAGGTATTCAGTACCAGTGGTATCATTATACTGACCAATTACAAATGATCCAAGGGCTTTTGCCGTGGTATAGTAACCAAATGCAGTTGAGTATGACCCTTTAGCTTTAATGTTATAACCTATACCAATAGATGAAGCGCCAGAAGCTTGGGCTTTTTCTCCCATTGCTATGGCATAATCATGAGCGGCCTTACTTTGATAACCATAAGCGATTGAATAATGACCGAGTGCTTGCGTTTCCCAACCCATGGATATGGCAGATAATCCATCGCTTATAGCCTGATAACCAGATGCAATTCCACTCCTTTGGCTAGCAATAGAACTCTGTCCAAAAGCTAATGAAAAATCGCCATTGGCTTCGGTTGAAGAACCTACGGTCATAGCATTAAGCCCAACTGCTTTGGTATAGTTGCCAATGGCAACTGAATAATTACCTTGGCTTTCGGAATATCCTCCCATAGCCACAGAAAATTCGCCTATTGCTTTGCTTTCTCTTCCTACAGCGAATGTATAATCACCTTGCGCTTCAGCCCCCCCTCCAAAAGCTGTGGAAGAATAACCAATGGACTTACCTCCACCACCAGCAAAGGAGTATTGGCCAGAACTCTCGGCAGAAAAACCAATTGCAGTAGATCCAAAGCCTGCAGCTTTAGCACTATAACTACCAATAGCAATTCCATAATCGGCCGATGATTCTGAACTATTACCAATGGCTATTGACCCTAGGTTAAATGCTTTATTTCCAATCCCAAGAGCAACCGAAATATTCCCATCAGCTTCATTATAGCTGCCTATTGCAATTGATGCAGACCCACTGGCTTTCGAGATATAACCCAAAGCAAATCCACCCAATGCTTCGCAATAACTTCCAATTGCAATGGTTGAGTGTTCTGTGGATTTGGTCTGTCTTCCAAAACTGATGCTATAATCGCCTTCAGCTAGAGCTTCATATCCAAATGAGAATGATCCATGCCCTGATGACTTACTTGAAAAGCCTATGGAAACAGCTCTATCAGCTAAAGCCTCGGCATGTTGCCCCATGGAGATAGATGAGTATCCAGTTGATTTTGTGGATAATCCGATTGAGGTAGCAAATTTTTGGGTAGAAGATGCTTTATAACCCATTGCTAATGAGTACTCAGCCCTTGCGGTATCGGCAAGTCCAATGGCAAACGAACCGTACCCTTCAGCTAAAGAACCTTGTCCAATGGCAAAAGAGTAATCGCCAGTTGCCTTTGCTGAAGATGTTGGATTTCCTAGGGTGTCAACACCAGCGCTACCAAACGCAAAGCTTCTATAGCCCTGTGCTATTGCCCCCCTTCCAATGGCGTAACTTTCTAAATTTTTGGCATTAGCATCCTCACCAAATGCAAAGGAATTAGTCATTTCTGCAATTGCATTGTTTCCTATGGCTGTTGAGTAATTCCCAAGAGATTGTGATTGGTAACCCAAAGCTTGTGACCACCCCCCTTTTGCCTTGTTTTTATATCCAATGGCCATTGAATTCTCTCCCACATCATTTGGATTTTCAATATTAACCATTCCTGCCAGAAAAGCGTTTTTTATTGGATACCAAAGAATTCTTGCCTCATCGTCAATAGTTCCTGTTGCATCTATTGCCACATTAAAGAATTCCTTCCTCTCTCCGGCTTTAAACCCTGTTAGTCCTCCAATGGCGAAGCCACTCTTGTTGCCCTTGCCATTTTCTGAGTCATCAATATATATTCGGGTACTGTCGCGGGTAACGCGAAGGTACTCCTCGGGCATGTTCTTGAATCCGGTCAACCCGCCTATGGCGAAGCCACCCTTATTTCCCTTGCCCCCTCCGGTGGTCGCCTCCGTATCAATGTAGAAGCGGGTGCTGTCGGGTGCTACGAACATCAGCGCCACAGTATCGGATTTAAGACCGGTGAGTCCACCGATGGCGAAGCCACCCTTGTTGCCCTTTGTTGCTGGTTCGCGTAGCAAGATACGAACGCTGTCAGGCGTTACCCGGAAGTACTCCGTATCGTTGTCCTTGAACCCCGTGAGGCCCCCTATGGCAAAACCACTCTTGTTGCCCTTGGGTTCCTTGGCATCGTCTTCAACGTACATACGCACGCCCTTCTCGTACACGGCAAATACGATCTGATCCTGGCTGTTACGTACCACGAACAACGGTTCATCCTCTGCCGGCTGTGGTTCGTAGTTGACAACTCCCACCCAGCCACCCCGGGTGGCATCGAAGTAATAGAAGCTGTTCTTGTCGGTGTCAAACACCAGTAACCCATTGGCAGGTGATGTAATGTCAATTCGCTCGGCGGTGGTAAGACGGGGGATAAGAATCCCTTTATCCGCAGAGCGGATGTCGAGGATAGCTGTGCCATCGGGCGTTGCAGTGCCAGTTTCCTCGGTGATCACTACGCCCTGACTGTGCAGTAGCGTTGGTAGGGTAAATAATAATGCCAATAGGCATAACCTTACACCCTTAAAAAACGATAATGTTTTCATGGATTTATTTTTATTATTCTATTCTTATCTATTCAGTTTAGAAATATCTGCATTTGGGTGAATTTCATAAAAATATTTGATTTAAATATACAATGAAAAAACAATTTAAGGTATCCGTAAAAACACCCATTTTTTTGTAAGTAATTTATGAAGTATAAAACATAAATTGATTGGATAATATTAAAAAGAGAGATTGAAATTTTACAAAATCAGCCTTAAACTTATTGGTTAAGGCTGGTTTCTGCATTTTCATATTTTGCAAAAGAATACTAGATCTACTCTAATGAATTAAAAAATATGCATGTATAATATAAAGTTGATCAAAATATACCAATTTGCTTTTTATTTTTCAAGCAGTAATTTCTCTACTGCTTCCAATCTAGCACTGAGGTTTTCAAACTCACTTACTTTCTTTTCAAGTGCCTGAATAGTAACTTGTTGTTCTTTCATGGCTTCAATAATAACGGGTAGCATCTGTTCAAAATTTCGAATCATATAATAGCCCGATTCCTCATCAAGAACTACCATTTCGGGAAGAACCTCCTTTAATTCCTGAGCAATAAAGCCAAGGTTCTCCAGATCATCCTTTGAATTAGCCCTGTTTCCATCTTTGTACATTGGATGGGTTTTGGGATCCAAGGAGTAATGATACCCCTTAATAGCCATAACTTTTTGTAATGGGTTGCTGATATCCTTAAGGTTTGTTTTAACCCTGCGATCAGATAATGTTTGCTCGTTATTTCTATAGATTGAATAGGTATGTGTTTGGTACCAATAATGGGTTGATGTTCCAAGATAGCCCCAATTACCCGTAGAAGGTTTAATGGTTGGCTCTCCAGCTGAATTGTCAAGATGTATTTTATAGGTTCCAACATCAATGTATGCATTGCCCACAACATGGAGCTTTTCAGATGGATTTGATGTTCCAATCCCTACGCTTCCATTCACATATAAATTGTTGGCGGCCGACGGTGCTGTTGCGCTTCCGATACTAACACCTCCATTGGAGTGCACCATTAGGCGAGTTGTGCTAGTGGTTCTTACTCTTAAGGGGTCTACACCTGAAGCACCATCTACTTGAAGTGCTGCTGAAGGGGTAGTAATTCCTATTCCAACCTTTCCATCATTATCAATTAAGAGCCTAGTAGCCAAGCTAGGATCCCTATCAACAATCGAAAAACCTCCATCTGTTCTAGAAACCAAATCCCAACGGTAAGAAGAACCTGTGCCTTGATTTGCCTGAATGGAGATATAACCATCGTTTGTACCCGTATTACGGAATATGGCAATAGGCTCAGCTATTGTAGCATTCACATGAAGAGAACGTTCAGGGCTATCGGTTCTGATACCCAGCCTCAAATTTGAATTATCCCAATGAAAGTTAGCATTGCTCGACAGAGTGCTCGTTCCCGTCCATATGGCCACTTTGTTAGCGGCACCGGTACTGCTTCCTAATGTGTTTGTGCTACGCATAATTTGCCCGTTAACATCGACATACAAATTTGGTGGCGATGTAGTTGTGGCAGCATAAGCCCCCTGGCAGAACATGGTTGAGGTGCTAGCGTTACCAAGCCTTACCTGATTTGAGGCAGTAGCCTGCACACCATTACCTATGGCAACAATATTAGTAAAAGAGTTTGTTGATGCTGATACCAGGTATCCTATTAATACGTTACTACTCCCAGTATGAGTTGAACCCGTTTGGTAACCAATGAAAACATTATTTATTCCTCCCGCTAAAGCGGCACCTGTTTGAGACCCGATGGAAATATTTCGGCTACCTGAAGATAGAATTTTATGGCTCTCGAAGCCTATTGAAATATTATCGGATCCCGTTAATCCGCTACCAGTACTCCCATAACCAGCGTAGGCTCCAATGGCGATATTCTTAGTGGCACCAGTATAGCTGTATTCCCCAGCTCTAGCACCAATATATGTATTAAGATCTCCATTACGGTGATAAAAGCCTGCTGCATTACCAACAAATGTATTCTCATTACCTCCCTGGTTCTGATATCCTGCATTATTCCCTAAAAATGTATTTCTATAACCGATAGTACTATTCCATCCAGCTCCGTTACCAAAGAAAGAGTTGTAGTAGCCAAATGTATTGCTCTGTCCTGCTCTTGTGCCAAAAAACGAGTTATACTTACCAGTAAGATCACCCACTTCACCCGTTTCATTAATTGTGTTTTGGCCAGCTTCGGAACCCACAAAGGTATTGTATACTGTAGTTGATCCCTTTTCGCCAGCGAGATAACCAATGAAGACATTTTTCTCGCCTACAGTATTGGAATGGCCAGCTTGATATCCCAAAAACACATTATCTACACCTTGAGTGTTGCTCTTTCCGGTTTCAAATCCGAGGAAAACATTATACTGACCTATGGTATTGCTAAAGCCCGATTCGGTTCCGATAAAAATATTGGAATTGGCCGTAGTATTGCTATATCCTGCCAGCGCACCGATAAAAACATTCTCCGATCCAGAAGTATTGAAGTTAGCCACCAGATCCCCCAAAAAAACGTTTTTCTGAGCATTTGTTAAACGGGAGCCGATACTGGTTCCAACCATCACATTGCTTTGACCCGAGAAGGTTTCGCTGTTTGCAGTTTCGTGCCCGATAAGCACGTTCCATGAGCCAAAGCTGCTTTGGGAAGCCACATTGTTGCCGATCATAACATTTGCTCCACCGGTTGTATTCAATTTTGCCACTTCGTAACCAATAGCTATGTTGGAGTTCATGGTGGTATTACTCATTCCAGCAAGATGACCTAGAAACACATTGAATTGTCCCTCAGTATTCTCATATCCAGCCTGTGTTCCCATGAATATATTGCTATTTCCAGTGCTCAAGTGGTTTCCTGCCCTTTCGCCGATGATTACATTGTAATCTCCTGTTATTCCGGTTCCCGGACCTTCGCCTGCTTTATGACCAATAAAAACATTGTCAATGGCCTCCTTAATATTTGCCCCCGCTTCAACCCCTATTAATACGTTCCGACTCGATTCGCCAGTGAAATCGCTGTTACTCATCCCTGCAGAATTTCCCAGAAATACATTGTTGTCTCCAGACCGATGTTCTCTACCCGCATTGAAACCCACAAAAACGTTTTGACTACCTCCTGCTGAGAACTGACCAGCTTGGCTACCCAGAAAAGTGTTTTTTAATCCCCCCGAAAGATTTTGGCCAGCGCTTTCCCCCACAAATGTATTGCTCGATCCATCGTTACTTTGTCCCGCAAAAGTTCCGAGGAATGTATTGTAATTGCCTGACGACAAGTTTTTTCCAGTTTCATTCCCGATAAGTACATTTTGCGCTCCCGACCCAATAAGTTGCCCGGTTTGGTATCCCATAAAAACATTTAGCTGCGCGGTTGTGCTGCTCTTCCCGCTGTAGGGTCCAATGTAGATATTATTTTTCCCCATGGTTGACCCCTCAACTCCTTTACCTGCCTCAATTCCAATGTAGATGTTGTTATTGTAGTTTCCTGCTTCGGGACCATCGAAACCATGGTAATATCCTGCATTCAACCCAATAAAGACGTTATCGCTATTCTTTTTGTTGGAATATCCTGCTCCGGATCCGATGCATACATTATTTCCGGCAGTGGTATTGAGGTATCCAGCCTGAAAACCGATCATAATATTATCGGCACCTAAACTATTGGAGTAACCCGACTCAAACCCAAGGAATACATTCCTTGACCCAAGATTTTCGTCAACTGCATCGCCTATATTACTGAAACCACTCTTGTTGCCAATGAAAACATTGGAATGCCCAACAATATTCTCCTTACCCGTTTGGTAGCCAAAAAAAGTATTGAAAAGTCCAGCAGTAGTAGTTCCTGGGGTTGTGTTTGCCCCCGATTCATGGCCAATAAAGTAGTTTTCGGGAGTAAGAAACATGAAATTTATGGGATCGGTCTTAAATCCGGTAAGTCCGCCAATGGCAAACCCACTCTTATTCCCCTTCCCTGTTTGATCTGTATTAACGTAAACACGTGTGCTATCGCGCGTAACCCGCAGGTACTCCTCGGGCAGACTCTTAAAGCCGGTTAAACCCCCAATGGCAAACCCGCCCTTGTTGCCCTTGCCTCCTACGGTGGCTGCCTCCGTATCGATGTAAAAGCGGGTGCTGTCCTGCGCCACGAACATGAGCGCCACCGTATCTGCCTTAAACCCTGTGAGCCCGCCTATGGCAAAACCTCCCTTGTTGCCCTTTTCGGTGGGTTCCCGAAGGTAAATACGAACGCTGTCGGGTGTCACCCGGAAGTACTCAGTCTCGTTATCCTTAAACCCAGTGAGACCTCCTATGGCGAAGCCGCTCTTGTTGCCCTTGGGTTCCTTGGCATCGTCCTCCACGTACATGCGTACCCCCTTCTCGTACACGGCAAATACGATCTTATCCTCGCTGTTGCGTACCACGAACAACGGTTCATCCTCTGCCGGTTGTGGATCGTAATTGACAACTCCCACCCAGCCAACCCGGGTGGCATCGTAGTAGTAGAAGCTGTTCTTGTCGGTGTCGTAAACCAGCAAGCCGTTGGCGGGCGACACGATGGCCTGACGCTGAGCAGTGGTTAGCCGCGGCACGAGCATCCCCTTATCGATGGATCTCACATCCAGAATGGATGAGGCATGGGGAGTTGATGCTCCTTCCTGCTCAGTTATTACTACTCCCTGCCCCAGCAGGAGGAAAGGGTAGTAAAGCAGGCATAATATCAGTGCTATGCGCAATGAATGGTGAAGTTGTTGGGTTTTCATGACATTCGTATTTTTTAAGGAAGGCAAAACGTATGCTGAAATTTAACTCGATTTTCGGAAAAAACAAAAAAAAGAAGCTGCCTTTTTAGACAGCCTCTAATAATTTTTGGTTTTTATTGCTATTTAACTATCATTGATTTTATGGCCTCAAGTTCGGATTTGATTTTCTCAACTTGGATTTAACCTTGTACGTTTCTTTTTAAAAATTCATGGGTTAGCATAATTTGTTTTCTCACATATTCAATCAAGTAAAAAAAATTCTTCATTTACGTTAAACCTATCTAAATGCTATATCTCTCCAGCATTGAGAAATTGAGTCGTAAATTAATGTTAGAGTATGATTGGGGTATAACTCAATACTTGTTGATGTGCTAGAAATTAGTTTATTCGCAGGATCACCACTTCCTCCAACATTATTGTGCAAGAAAGTTAGTTTATATGATCCAATATTGGTAAGGATAATAACTTTTCCATCGGTACCACCTGCTATGCCACCAATGAGATCATCTGTTGTGGATGATACCCTAAAATATGATCCTTCTCCTAAATTCCAACCATAAACATTGCCAGTTGTTGGACTTGGGGTAGTTTGCCGTAAGGCCATTCCTCCATTAACATCAAGCTTTACAGCAGGTGTTGTTGTTCCAATCCCCACCCTGCCCGATGCATCGATTTTCATTCTCTCGGTATTGCCTGTTCTAAAGGCTAATGTTGCACCATCAATATAATTTTGACCAATAATTAGTGCGGGGTTTGTAGTGTTGTAAGTAGCCCAGCCAGTGCTTAAGGCTATTTTTAACCTAGCATCTCCCCAACCAGTCTCCAGGGTAGACCATATAAGGGCACCGGTATGATCATCGTTTCCACCACCATTTATTCCCGTTTGTGTTGAAAGTTGAATGGTGCGCATCATACCATAGGTTCCATTAATTGAAACTTTCTTACCTACGGAAAAACCACCCGATTCAATATGTAATAATGAGTTTGGATCCAATATTCCTATTCCCACTTTTCCTCCCATAATGGCCATGGTGTTGGCTTGGGCTAGGTTGGTTCCGTCTTGATTGTTAAGGGCAATGCCAATTGAAAAGTCGCCCGATGTTTTAATACCTGTTCCGATTGAAAATGAATGTAATCCACTAGATACTAAGCTGTGGCCTATTGCAAAGGCTCCTGTATTTTCAATATCGTTTCCAAATCCAAGGGCCATTGTGTTATACTTTACTGGCGTAGCAATAAAAAACCTGTTACCAGATCCAAAAGCAAAAGAATTGCTTTGACCACTAGCATTGCTATTCCCAATTAAAGCCGAATAATTCCCTACTACTCCAATATCATTTCCATATCCAATGGCGATTGCCCCAATTCCCTGAGCAAAATTGTTCGTACCAATAGCAACAGAAAAACTATAAGCAATATTATCTTCGCCTAGTGATATGGCAGACCTTCCCGAAGCGAAACTTTTGAAACCCCCAGCAATTGAAAATCGTTGAGAGGCCTGTGATTCATATCCAAATGCGGTGGAGCCTAATCCTGCAGCCCATGTTTTTCCACCAAAGGCAAAGGCATTGGTGGAGTCGGCTCTTGTTCCCAAACCTATGGCAAAGGAGTAATCACCAAAAGCCTTCGTGGGGTTACCCAAAGAGTTTCCTAAAGTATCTCGACCCACCGAGCCAATAGCATAAGATCCAATCCCTTTGGCAATAGCCGCATCGCCAAATGCAAAGGAGTTATCCTCATGGGCCAGAGCGTTCTTCCCAATCGCTGTTGAGTAATGCCCCCTTGCAATGGCCTCGTAACCCAAGGCTTGCGACCAGTTTCCAATGGCTTTCGATTCAAACCCCGATGAGAATGAGTTCTTCCCAATGCTATCGGGCTTTTCGATCAGCACCTGACCGGTCATAAAGGCATTTTTGGATGGATACCAAAGTATACGGGCCTCGCTGGGGTCAATTACACCGGTTGTGTCGGCCGACACGTTGAAGAAGCTTGGCAGCTCCTCTCCCTTGAACCCCGTGAGCCCACCTATGGCAAAACCGCTCTTGTTACCCTTGTCGGGTTGTATCTCTGTACTGAAGTAAACACGGGTGCTATCGCGGGTAACGCGTAGATACTCCTCGGGCAGATCCTTAAAGCCGGTCAACCCCCCAATGGCAAACCCGCCCTTGTTACCCTTGCCTCCTCCGGTGGCTGCCTCCGTATCGATGTAGAAGCGGGTGCTGTCGTGCGCCACGAACATGAGCGCCACCGTATCGGCCTTGAACCCTGTGAGACCACCTATGGCAAAGCCGCCTTTATTGCCCTTCTCCTTTGGCTCACGTAAGAATATACGAACGCTGTCGGGCGTTACCCGGAAGTACTCCGTATCGTTGTCCTTGAAACCTGTGAGGCCCCCTATGGCGAAACCGCTCTTATTGCCCTTGCCCCCCGATACTGCATCGTCCTCAACGTACATGCGCACACCCTTCTCGTACACGGCGAATACGATCTTATCCTGGCTGTTACGCACCACGAACAACGGCTCATCCTCTGCTGGTTGTGGGTCGTAGTTGACAACTCCCACCCAGCCAACCCGGGTGGCATCGTAGTAGTAGAAGCTGTTCTTGTCGGTGTCGTAAACCAGCAAGCCGTTGGCGGGCGACACGATGGCCATCCTCTGATCTGTGGTTACCCTTGGTATGAGCATCCCCTTATCGGTGGACCTAACATCCAGAATGGATGAGGCATGGGGAGTTGATACTCCCGTTGTCTCCGTTATCACTACGCCTTGTCCTAGCAATAGTATAGGCGAAAAAAGCAAGGCAGCCAGTAGGCATAACCTTAAGCTATTGGTAAGCGATAATTTTTGCATGGCCTTATCTGTTTTGGTTATATATTTCATCTGTTAGTTTTTTATTTTCAATGGTACAGATGGAACTCGCCATGATTCACAAAGCCAACCCAATGGCTTTACGCAGCTCCACAATAATCATCAAAATGTGTGTGTCAATGAAATTGTCATGGCTCGATTCATTTTAACTTCCTAAATTTAATAAAATCCAACTACACAAATACCACATCAATAGGTTTATATTTAATGAACTTATCTGTCGCTAAAATTTTGTGTAGTGACCTATAAGCCTTTGGTTTGTTGAAGAGTACTGAACCCAAACAGAGCAATAGGCAGTACCTCCCTGTGCATCGCCGAAATTGATTTGATATCCGTAACCATCCTCAATATCCTTATCGACCAATAGTTCTGGATCATCAGTTACATAGCTTTCGCCTGACGAAGCAGCACCTTTTTGGCATTGCCACCAGATATGACAATAATCTCCACCAGATATGTTTTCTAGGTATATGGTTTGAGTTGTTTTTTCCCATCTTAAATTGAATTCGTTATTGTAAATTGAAGCAATTATTCCACTTGACGTAAGGTTGATTTTCCCCATGGTCAAATCATTTACTGCTCCTGTAAGATTTCCGGTAACGTTGCCCTCAATATCCCCACTAAAGTCACCGATAAATTCGGAAGCCGTAACGGTTCCTGAAACTGTAGCGTTACCGATCACCTGTAACTTTTCAGTTGGGGCAGAGATTCCAATCCCCATATTACCGTTTTTAAGCACCGTCAATGCATTGCTTCTGTTTCCGTAACCCGTGCCATTAGCAAGAATAAAAAGGGGATCGGTTGGAATCCATGCCGTGCTATCGTAGGCTGTATTTTCTTCATTATAGCTACCAAAAACAAAACTTGAATGTGCGTGTGCGTAAGCATTCATGCCCATTACAGCAGAGTAACGGCCATAAGCCTGCACTCCTGACCCTATTGCAACTGAACCTCTGTTATAGGCATCGGCGTGATCACCAATGGCAGTAGCACCATATTTAAAAGTACGTGATGTTGATCCAATTGCCACAGAGTAGGCTCCAGAAGCAATAGAGTAAGATCCAAATGCCATAGAACCTGATCCATTCGCTTCAGAGTATGGCCCAATAGAGATTGCTTTGTTTCCTCCCAACCCTGTTATTGAGGAGTAGCCTATTGCAAAAGAATTCTCGCCCTTTGCATTTGAGTATTTTCCAATTGATGTGCTGTATTCACCTTCGGCAATACTATAATGTCCAATTGCAGTACTGTTATTAGCCAAAGCATAGACAAAAGTACCAATTGCAATGGAATTAAATGCAGATGCCTTTGCCCCCAATCCAATGGCCAAAGAGTACTTACTGGTTGCCTCAGAACTTGTTCCTATCGCGTACGAAAGTTCACCAACGGCCTTGGCAAAATAACCCATGGCTATGGCGTATTCACCAGTTGCCTCAGATCGTGTCCCGAATGATAGGGCATACCAGTTTGTCGCTTTATTCTTGTGGCCAAAAGCCGATGAGAAGGGTGCCGAAGCCAATACTTCTGACCCAATGGCAACTGCAGATTCTCCTAAAGTTCTTGATCCCAATCCCATGGCAAAGGAATAATCTCCTTCAGCAATTGTAATATTTCCCGTAGGTCCAAGTGTATCCCGTCCTACGTAACCAAACGCAAAGCTTCCAATTCCCGTTGCCTCAGTAAATGCTCCAAAAGCATACGCATCCTCGTTAAGCGCTTTTGCGCCATCGCCGAAGGCAAATGTGTTTAAACTATCGGCTATTGCATTTTTACCAATGGCAGTGGAGTAGTTGCCCCTGGCTATAGCTTGATATCCCATTGCTTGCGACCAGTTACCAATGGCCTTAGACTCGAATCCTGTTGCCATGGAGTTGGTTCCCACGCTGTCGGGATCCTCAATCAGAACCTGGCCTACCAAAAATGCGTTCTTTGTTGGATACCAGAGGATGCGCGCTTCGCTGGGGTCAATAAATGCTGTGGTATCTGTAGAAATATTAAAGTAGTTTACTTCGGCTCCCGACTTGAAACCCGTAAGACCGCCTATGGCAAAGCCACTCTTATTGCCCTTACCCGTAAATTCGCTATCAATGTAGAAACGGGTGCTGTCGGGGGCAACGAACATCAGGGCTACGGTGTCGGCCTTGAACCCGGTAAGACCACCAATGGCGAAGCCCCCCTTGTTGCCCTTGTCGGCTGGCTCCCTTAGGTAAATCCTAACGCTATCGGGCGTGACCCGGAAGTACTCCGTGTCGTTCTGCTTGAAGCCGGTGAGCCCGCCTATGGCGAAGCCGCTCTTGTTGCCCTTCTCTCCCGTGACCACATCATCCTCCACGTACATACGTACGCCTTTCTCGTACACCGCAAACACGATCTGTTCCTGGCTGTTGCGCACAACAAACAGGGGCTCATCGCCTCCCGCTCCAGGTTCCGCTATAAATCGGTTTGCGCTTTGGGCATGCAGCGCGTAGGGTACCGCTTGTAGCTTGGTGGTTCCGAGTTCCGAGTAGCTGGAACCTCCAGTAGGATCAACCTCTACTTTAATGTAAACATTATCCTCATTCCAAGGAATGTCAACAAAGGCTTTTTCAACTGGGGTGCCACTGCCCACCACCAAGCTCACCACGCCCTGAGGCGAGGTGGTAACGGTGTGCGTCTCGGCGTAGTGGCTGGTTTCTCCTGCTTCGTCCTGCAGGGTAAGACGGATGGACACCTGCTGTTCAGCAAGGGGCTGCCCCTCGCTGTCGCGGATTACAGCTTGGTAGTTGAAGCCCTGTGGGGCTTGAGCTAGGGTTGCCAGGGTTAGAGCGAAACTGATGGCAAGGATAAGGAGTTTTTTCATGGCGTATTGGGTGATTGATTGACCTGCCTGCAGCAGGCTGGTTGGTTGATTGGCTATTAAGCTATTGGGTTTATGGTTAAATATTAAACTATAAAATTTCCTGTTACAAGCAGTTAAAGTCCCAAGGGACAATGTTTAAGCGCTGGTTTATTGTCAAATAAGTATCGAAATAAACCCGTCACCCAATAAGCAATAAAGGGGGCGGCGAGGGAAGCACAATGAAAATGATGTAGAGAAAGTTACAATTTTATTCAACGGCAATCAAAAATATTGGGTATTTTTTGACGAAATAAAAACGGCTGTTGCTGAACAGCCGTTTATTGTATGGAAAAAAATGATTATTTAGAAATCAGGGCTTTAATGGCTTCGATTTCGGCTTTGAGGGCCTCTATTTCTTTTACTTTACACTCTAAGTCGGCATTTCGCTGTTCGAGGAAGGTAATCTTCTCCTCCTGCTCCCTGATAGCCTGCAATAGGATTGCGCTGAACTGGCCGTAAGCTATGCTTTTGTAACCCTCGGCATCTGTAGTTACGGTTTGGGGGAAGAACCTCTCAACGTCCTGGGCAATAAAGCCAATCTGCTCATTATGAGAGATATCGCCAATGAAATTGAACCTAACGCTCTGTATCTGTAGCAGGTAAGGCAATATGTTGCTTAATGACACTATGTTCTCTTTTAGCTTCAAATCAGAGGAATGTGTCCATCCATCTGTGGTATATTTGCCAGTTGTTAATCCATTGTATACGACTAATTTTTGATCTGGATTTGTTGTGTTTACTCCAACGTTACCATTTGCGTGTAGCCATATATTTGCTCCAGCTCGTATGGTATTATCCACATCCATACCCAACCCTATTGATGCTGTTTGCCAATCTGTACCAGCACTAGTTCGACGTGCTCTAATCCCTAGCGCAATATTGCTGCTTGCCCTACAGCCTATGCTGGCCATGGCAACTTCGCTATAAATTGATGAAGCCAGATCGGCTGCCCTTAGCTTAAACATAGTGCTCATAGCATCTCCGCCCAATTCATCGGCACCTGAAGTAGTAATACTGATTTTTGAACTGGGATTTAGTGTTCCAACACCTACATTACCTCCACCATTTGCAATGCTAACACTATAAGGTGAATTATGATTCAATGTCAGCACATTATCAGAGTCTATTTCATTTCCATCGAGTAGCAAATTTTGTGTACCTGAAGTAATCTTAACAGTTGCATTTATACCATTATTTTCTCCTCCAACAATATGGAGTTTATCAGAGGGTGTTGCAGTGCCAATACCAACATTTCCTCCGTTTACAGCAGCATATAGAGGCCCGTTAACCTGAAATGTAGGTGTTGATGTTGTATTCCATCCATTTCCTGCTGCTTCCAAAAAAAGTATGCCACTGGTATACCTGAGCTGGTGTGCAATACTCATTATATGATGAAGAAATATGGTAGCCTGTCCATTTGTACTTGAAGGAGACACGCCTCCAATCTCAATATTAAATGTATTTATGCTTCCGGCACTAAACGGATACCCATTAGCCGCAATCTGGGAAGTAACCATAAAACTGCCATTTACCTTGAGCAGGTTGGTATCGAATTCGCCATATAGTAATGGGGCAGATGTGGCTGAGTTGTCTATATAAAGCTTGTTTGAGCCAACTTCATTATAACCCGCATTAAATCCTAAAAAGACATTACCAGAACCACTTTGAATATTATAGCCTGCCTGAGCTCCTATCAGAGTATTGCTTGTTCCATTTAGTTGAGATCCAATCTGGTAACCCAGTGCTGTGTTAAAGTTTCCTTCTCCACCAAACTCTGAATAGCCAGCCTCACTACCCACATAGGTATTGTAATTGCCAGTAGTATTATTTCTCCCTGCATTTGAACCATAAAAACAGTTATAACTGCCGGTATTTTTAAATCCAGCAGCTAAACCAACAAATGTATTAAAACTTGAATTGGTGTTATATCCACCAGAACTTGAACCTATAAAAATATTATTATGCCCAGCGGTATTTTTTTGACCTGCCCAGTCACCAATAAAAATATTAGATTGCCCTGATATATTCTTTTCTCCAGCTCTATTCCCAATAAATACTGAACGGGACCCTGTAGTATTATCATGTCCACTTCTTAAACCTAAAAATATATTTCTGCCTCCGGTTGTATTGTTATAACCTGTTCTATACCCAATAAAAATATTGGTATCGGCAGTAGTTTTAAAGCCACTCTCGGAGCCAATAAATACATTCTGATTGCTGTATGCTTCCTTACCCGACTGATTACCAATAAAAACGTTGCTGTTGCCAGTAGTTTGCCACCCAGCTTCATAGCCCATATAAACATTATAGTGTCCAGATGTATTTTCTCGACCAGAGCTAGAACCAATAAAAATGTTTTGATTCCCGGTGGTATTTTTAAACCCGGAATAACTCCCCTCGAAAATATTACCACTCCCGGTGGTATTATCCTGTCCCGAAAAGTAACCTAAAAAAGTATTATGATTGCCTGTTGAATTATATGTTCCAGAATAGCTTCCTATAAATGTATTGTAAGCTCCTGAAGTATTATGCTGCCCAGCACTGTGTCCAACAAATGAATTATAATTTCCTTCGCTGTTAGAGTAACCAGTCTGGAAACCCAAAAACAGGTTTCCTGCTCCTTGTGTATTGGCAACTCCTGCCTTATAGCCTATAAATGTGTTAAAATAGCCCGTTGTATTTGATTTTCCCGTTTCAAATCCAAAAAAGGAGTTGTACTTTCCATAAAAACCTTCACCAGGCATAGTATTCGTACCCGACTCATGTCCTATAAAGTAATTTTCGGGTGTAAGAAACATAAAACTTGATGTCTCCTGCTTAAATCCGGTTAGCCCACCGATAGCAAATCCGCCCTTATTTCCCTTTACGGTTAAGGTATCATTGACATACACTCTTGTGCTGTCGCGGGTTACTCGCAGGTACTCTTCAAATGGCTGCTTAAACCCCGTGAGTCCTCCAATGGCAAACCCACCCTTGTTGCCCTTGGTGCTGGATGTATCGATGTAGATGCGGGCCATGTCGGGGCTGATGAACATCAGCGCCACAGTGTCGGACTTGAAACCGGTAAGCCCACCTATGGCGAAGCCACCCTTGTTGCCCTTGTCGGTAGGCTCCCTTAGGTAAATCCTAACGCTATCGGGCGTTACCCGGAAATACTCCGTGTCGTTCTGCTTGAAGCCGGTGAGACCGCCTATGGCGAAGCCACTCTTGTTGCCCTTGCATCTTGTGACCACGTCGTCCTCTACGTACATACGCACACCTTTCTCGTACACCGCAAACACGATCTGGTCCAGACTATTGCGCACCACGAACAGGGGCTCATCGGCACCTGCGCTGGGATCGGCCACGAACTGAGATGCACTCTGGGCGTACAGCGCGTAGGGTACCGACTGCAGCTGCGATATCCCCAACAGCACGAAATTGCTTCCCCCTGCCGGATCTACCTCAACCTTGAGGTAAATTTCACCTGTTTTCCATGGAATATCGGCAAAACTGTTTTGAATGGGAATACCACTGCCCACCACCAAACTCACCACGCCTTGGGGCGAGGTGTTCAAAAAATGTAGTTCTGCATAGTGAACAGCTTTACCATCCTGATTCTGCAGAGTGAAACGGATGCTTACAGCCTGTTCCGGGATGGGTTGACCCTCCGTATCGCGGAGCACCGCCTGATAGTTGAAACCCTGTGGGGCTTGGGCTAGGGTTGCCAGGGTAAGGGCTATACCGATGGCAAGAGCAAAAAGTCTTTTCATGGGTAATTGCTTTATGTTTAACAACTTAAGAAATTAACCTTATCGATACCCAAGGGTCCGGGGAAAGGAATCGGGCAATCGCTGGGTAGGGATTTTGATTTTAATATGAAATTTATTGCATTTTAAAATCAAAAACAAGTAAACGATCGTTTTTTTACAAATAATTTTTTCTACCTCATAACTATTGATAATCAGATAGTATATATTACTTTGTAAGCATAACCTTTATGGCTTCGATTTCGGATTTGAGGGATTCGTATTCTCCTAACTTTTGCTCTAATAATTGGATTTTACTTTCATATTCCTTCTTCATTTCAATAATCTGCAGCTGAAGGTTCTCGACCGTTTCAACGGTTTCAAACTGCATGCGTGTTAGGTTTACACCATCCACCTCGTATTCAGCCTTTGTAAACCAGGGCATGTGACCGTTAGCTTTAATAAATTCATCAACATCCAAAGGATCAAGGTAGTTATTATAATCTGGCTGGAAAACAAAATCGGGCTTTGGTATTGTTCCTGATCCATAGAAAATATCTCCGTCAATCTTAGCGTCTCCGGCTACATGCAATAACTTATCAGGGGTTTCGGTACCAATACCCATATTTCCATTACCAAGTATGGTTACCTTAATTGTTGGGTTGTGACTCATATTACCCGAACCTTCAGCGTTTGTAGTTAGCAGATAAATATTGGAAGAACCGTTACCCGTAGAGCCTCCAGATGATAAGAGCAAATCTCCTCCATTGTTATTATATTCATGCAATGCTCCGGAACCTGCTAAAATTGTAAAATTGGCACCTGCTGATGTTGGACTCCTTTCTACTCCTAAGTATTGTGGCTCTTTGTGACTGAAAGTCAGGTGCATATTAGGCATTGGAGTTCCAATGCCAACGTATCCATTCTTGAGAACGGTCATAGCATTATTCGTTTCAGTAATACTTAATCCATTACCAATTACAAAGAGTGGATCTTCTGGTTTCCACATTCCTCCGGAATAGGAATCAGAAGTTACATTGTATCTTCCTAAAACGAAGGAATTAATTGATTGAGCCGTAGTGTACCTGCCAAAAGCCATGGTATATGCACCTTTAGCTTTTACAAAAGCACCAATAGCATAAGAATTAGTGGCATAAGCCGTATCGGCTTCACCCAATGCAAATGAGTAAAATGAACGGGCATTGCTTTGATAGCCTAAAGAGAAAGCGTATTCTCCCTGAGATATACATTCCCGACCTATTGCAACTGATCCATAATTTGTAGCTTGATTTTGTCGACCCATTGTATATGAATACCACCCGCTCGAAGTATTAATATGCCCAAATGCCACACTATAGTCACCACTCGCCACAGTGTTAAAACCAAAACTAGTTGATATAAAACCGGAAGCCACTGTTGAACGACCAAAAGCTAAAGCATACTCTCCATTTGCATTATTATTCGCTCCAAAAGCGAAAGAATGACTTGCATTGGCATTGCATTCATATCCAATTGCTGTTGACGTATAACCTACTGCTTCACTCCTAATACCAAATGATATTGAATATGTACCACTCGCTTTATTGTTTTGTCCTAGAGCTAAAGCAGATATTCCTGTTGCTTCACATTTCGCCCCTATAGCAATTGCATTGTATTCCGATGCGAAATTTTCTCTTCCTATGGCTAATGAATTATTCCCCGATGATTGATTTAGCAACCCAAAGGCCATAGAAGCCCCTCCTGTTGAAGAATTTATAACACCGATTGCAATAGAACCGGAATTTTCTGCCATATTATTATACCCTAGAGAGATAGAGTTAAAACCCATTGCAAATGTTTTATTACCTATTGCTAATCCAGATCGGTAACCAACATGGGAATAAAAACCCATGGCAATACCATATGCTGAATCGACTTGGCATGCATAACCTGCTGAAATTGAATATTTCCCCAATGAAATACAATTTGTACCAAGTGCGAATGATCCTTCTCCCAGTGCCTCATCGCCATTACCAAATGAAAATGAGTAGTCGCCATATGCTAACGAAGGTTTATTTGTGGATACCCCAAACGTATCCCGACCAACAGACCCAAAAGCATATGAAGATTCACCCTGAGCAAAAGCATTGTCACCAAAGGCATAGGAGTTTTGTCCTAATGCCTTTGCATCACCACCAAAGGCAAAAGATCCTTGACCAACTGCTTGAGATTGGTTTCCTATTGCTGTGGAGTTACTACCAAATGCTCGAGCTCTATATCCCAAAGCCTGAGAAAACTCTCCTATTGATTTGGACTCAAATCCTGATGCCCATGAATTGGTCCCAACGCTATCGGGGCTTTCGATAAGAATACGACCAGCCAGAAAAGCTTCTTTCGTCGGATACCAAAGGATTCGAGCTTCGCTGGGATCGATGGTTGCTGTGGTATCGGCCGATACGTTGAAGTAGTTCACGGGAATGCCTGACTTGAAGCCTGTGAGCCCTCCGATGGCAAAGCCACTCTTATTACCTTTTCCTGTAGATTCACTATCGATGTAGAAGCGGGTGCTGTCGGGGGCTACGAACATCAGGGCTACGGTGTCGGCCTTGAAACCGGTGAGACCACCTATGGCGAAGCCCCCCTTGTTGCCCTTCTCGGCTGGCTCCCTTAGGTAAATCCTAACGCTGTCGGGGGTTACCCGGAAGTACTCCGTGTCGTTCTGCTTGAAGCCGGTGAGCCCGCCTATGGCGAAGCCGCTCTTGTTGCCCTTCTCTCCGGTGACCACGTCGTCCTCCACGTACATGCGCACCCCCTTCTCGTAAACGGCCAAAACAATTTGACCCAAGCTGTTACGAACCACGAAGATGGGCTCCTCGGGAATGGATTCAGGGGGTTCTACTTCCATGCCTTCTCCTATAAATCGTCCTCTAGCCCGGATATTGCCGTCCACGTCAAGCATCTCGGTGGGAGAGTTGGTACCAATACCCACATTGACTACGGTGGTTACCTGGTTGTCCCCATCCTGCCAAAGGGTTGTAAGAAAATCGGGCGTTACGCTCACCCATTTTTCGCCATCATGCTGAAGCATGTCACCCTCAACAGCATCCGTAAAATCGAAGTTCTCGGCAAATAAGGGATCGGTTTCCTCCGCTGTCATGGCATGCAGCGCGTAGGGCACCGCTTGTAGCTTGGTGGTTCCGAGTTCCGAGTAGCTGGAACCTCCAGTAGGATCAACCTCTACTTTAATGTAAACATTATCCTCATTCCAAGGAATGTCAACAAAGGCTTTTTCAATCGGGGTGCCACTGCCCACCACCAAGCTCACCACGCCCTGGGGCGAGGTGGTAACGGTGTGCGTCTCGGCGTAGTGGCTGGTTTCTCCTGCTTCGTCCTGCAGGGTAAGGCGGATGGACACCTGCTGCTCTGCAAGGGGCTGCCCCTCACTGTCGCGGAGAACGGCTTGGTAGCTGAAGCCCTGTGGGGCTTGGGCCATGGCAAAAAATGTAAGCCCGGCCAGAATGGTTAATGAGATAAATTTTTTCATGGCGTATTGGGTGATTGGATGATTAATTAAAGGTTTAATGTTTAGGGTTTAGGTTCCGAAAAGAACAAATCGAATATTGGCTTAGTATAGAGAAAACCTAAACGGTTTGTATATTTTAAGGAAGTTTAATGGTTTAAAAGTTAAACTTTACTGTAGAGTAAGTTACGGCATAAATGAATACCAATCAAATATTTTTTGTTTTTTTGAAAAGAAAAAACGGCCACCGTTGGGTAGCCGTTGATAAAACAGGCGTTTTAAAATTATTTTACCATAATAGCTTTTATGGCTTCGATTTCGGATTTGAGGGTTTCAATTTCCCTATGCTGAAACTCAATTAATTTTTGTTGCTGTTCGTTCTTTTCATTCAATTCCTGCACAGCTTTTACCAATGGAATTGTAAAACTTGAATACTTCAATCCCATCAGGGAGCCCGATTTATCGATCCCGCTGAAGTTATATCCTATGCTCTCTGCTGCCATTTCGACTTCCTGAGCAATAAACCCCGAATAAAGGATTTGCTCAATATCATATTTCGAATCGCATTCAAAATCATTGACTACTCCTAGTATTTCATTCTGCTTAGAGATATTATAGTTGAAAGTTACAGGACGTAACAACTTTATAAAATCGAGCCCAGGAACATTCTCGTTTATATTCTCCTTTATTCTCTTATCGGAACCAATTGACCAAGCTACCTGAACCCAAGCAGATGTTACAGACGAATTTCCAATCCTTACCTGATTGCTTGCTCCAATTGTTGCGCCATTGCCCAATGCGGTGGAATTGGTATAAGTTGTACCTGCTTGGAAAGCCTGATAACCTAAAGCTGTATTGTAGGTTCCTGTAGTATTATTATTACCTGTTTTATAACCCAAAAAAATGTTTCTGGAACCACTAGTATTATTGTAACCTGCTTCAAAACCAATAATAATATTATCATAACCGCCTTCATTTTTATAGCCTGCTTCTTTGCCAATAAGTATATTATTATATCCTTCAGTGTTAAAGTAGCCTGTATATGATCCTAGAAAAATATTATAGTCACCTTCATTATTATATCCCACCATTGTTCCCAAAAATGTATTTCTGAAACCAGTGTTATTAAAACCAGCCTTGAAACCCTGAAAAATATTTTCATTACCCTGATTATTATAGCCTGTTTGGTAGCCTATAAAAATATTTTTGTCTTTTTGAGTACTTAAATATCCAACGTGGTATCCCAAAAAAACATTATGCTTACCCCCTGTATTTGAAAAGCCAGCTCTACTACCAATAAATACGTTACTTTTCCCCGTAGTATTTGAGTATCCGCTTTTACTTCCAATAAAAATAGATGAGTCTCCAAAGTTATTTGAATACCCTGCAAGATGCCCTATGAAGGTATTACTATTACCTAAGTTCCAAAATCCTGACTTATCTCCATAAAAAGAATTTTCACTACCAGTTCTATTCTTATATCCAGATGAATCACCAACAAATGTATTGTAGCTACCTTCGGTATTATTGTATCCAGCAAAACTGCCAAGGAATGAATTATTTATTCCTGTTGAATTATTAAATCCGCTTGCATACCCTATAAAAGAATTGTAATTGCCTTCAGTGTTTGCAATACCGCTGTTCTTGCCCACAAAAAGGTTTCCCGATCCAGAAGTATTACCAAATCCACTTGAATCCCCCAAAAAGGTATTACTATTCCCTGCTAGGTTGGAAAAACCTGTTCTATAACCAATAAAAGAATTGTTACTGCCTGTTGTATTGCTATATCCACTTTCATATCCCATAAATGAGTTGTACAAACCCTCGGTAATATTCTGGCCACTCTCGTGACCAATAAAGTAGTTTTCAGGGGTGATACTCATATAACCCGCTGAATTCTTGCTTACAAGGTTTTTGCTCCCAACTGTATCATTATTTTGATCCTTTAATCCTGTTAGCCCCCCTATGGCAAAACCGCTCTTGTTGCCCTTTGCTTCGGTGTCGAATAGAACGTGGGTGTAATCGCGCGATACCCTGAAGTAGTCCTCACCTGTGTCCTTAAAACCTGTCAGTCCACCAATGGCAAATCCGCTTTTATTACCCTTTTCTTCATCGGTTGGATCTCCATCGACATAAACACGGACACCCTGCTCGTATACAGCAAAGACGATCTGGTCCAAACTATTACGTACCACGAACAGGGGCTCATCAGCCCCTGCATCAGGATCGGCCACGAACTGCGATGCGCTCTGGGCATGTAGCGCATAGGGTACGGAGTATAGCTGGGATATCCCAAGCAGTGTAAAACTGCTTCCCCCTAAGGGGTCTACCTCCACCTTTAGGGAAATTTCACCCTCCTCCCAAGGAATATCGATAAAATTATTTAGTATAGGAATACCGCTACCTACCACTAAATTTACAATGCCTTGGGGAGAGGTAGCGAGAAAGTGCAACTCCGCATAATGATTGGCTTTCCCTCCCTGATCCTGAAGGGTAAGGCGAATGGTAACCGCTTGTTCTGTAATGAGCTGTCCTTCACTATTGCGAATTACAGCCTGATAGTTAAAGCCCTGAGGAGCTTGGGCAAAGGCAAAAAATGTAAGCCCTGCAAGGATGGTTAAACAGATAAGTTTTTTCATGGCGTATTAGATGATTGCCCCGACTCCCGAAGCCTCGGGATCGGGGGATTGAGTGATTGGTTAAAAGTTTAGGGTTTGACATTTAATGTTTAGGTACCAAAAAATAACAAACCGAATATTGGCTTTGTATAGAGAAAACCTGAACGGTTTTGAAATTTTTTGGAGTATAACGGTTTAAAAAATTAAACTTTTCTGAGAAGAAAATTACAGCATAAATGAATACCAACCAAATTTTTTATTATTTTTTGAAAAGAAAAAAGGCCACCCGAAGGGCAGCCGTTGATAAAGCAAGCGTTTTAAAATTATTTTACCATCATATCCTTAATGGCTTCGATTTCGGATTTGAGGATTTCAAGCTGCTTTTCCTGTGATTCAATTCGTAGATTCTGTGATTCGATAATATCCTGCTGCTCTTTAATGGCAGCAAGCAGCACAGCGCTAAATTTTCCATAGGCAATCCCCTTGTACCCATCCTCCTCGGTTAAAACTAATTCGGGAAACTCCTTCTCCACTTCCTGAGCTATAAACCCAATTTGCTTTGCATGGGAGAACTGCAAATCTGGATATTCCTCAACCCTCCATGAAAAATTTACCGCATTGATTCTTCTAATCTTATCGATTACAGGGCCAAGTTCAGTAATATCTTTCTTAAACCTCTTATCAGAACCAGATACCCAGTTGCCATTTGTATACCCTCCCTTATATGCATAAACGCTATAATTTGTTGAAGAACCCCCATTTATCCTTAATCCATATAGAGTAGAATAATTAACGTTTATTCCAACCAATGAGTTAAACCGAATATATCTATTTGTTGGATTCATACTCCCATAAATGTATGTTGTGGATTCATTCCCTAAATAATTATCAATATAAAGCATATTATCAACAATATATAAAGTACTATGACCTGCTGAATATCCGATTGCAATATTTTTGTCCCCCCTCAGATTATGCCCCGCATAGCTACCAATATAGGTATTTCCGCTGCCAACCGTGTTGCTATAACCGGTTAAACTTCCAACAAAAACATTTTCTGCACCTTCGGTATTGGATTGTCCGCTATTCTCTCCAAGAAAAGTATTAGTATGTCCACTTGTATTGGCTCCACCTGCATAGTGCCCTAAAAAAACATTTGAATATCCATCATCATTACTTTCTCCTGAAGAATGGCCAACGAAAACATTTCTCTGACCATCGTAATTGCTATACCCTGCTTTGTACCCAATCATAATATTTCCCCAACCAGAATAGTTGTTAAAACCAGCCTGATAGCCCATTAGGGTATTGTAGTATCCGGTTTCGTTTCCCAGACCACACTGGTATCCAACAAAGGTATTGTAATACCCTTGAATTCCCGTTCCTCCGATGTTACTGTAACCACTCTGGTACCCAATGAAAACATTGTAAGCAGTTATCTGGCTATAATATCCTGCCTCAAAACCAAGAAATACATTTTGTAAACCGCTAGTATTGCTAAAGCCTGCCTTATTCCCAATAATAACATTACTACTTCCGCTGGTTATATTTCTACCGGCTTCATTACCAATAAAGACGTTGGTTGTCCCTGTTGATTTGGGAGTTGTAACCCCCAGACCTGCATAGTAACCCACGTAAACATTTTTCGATCCCGTTGAGTTATTCAACCCGGCTTCAGACCCAATGAATGTGTTGAAACTACCGGCTGGAGAAGTTCCCCCGATATTCCAGAAACCTGCCTGATAACCCATGAAAACATTGTTTGCGCCCGTTGTGTTGGAATAACCACTCCTGTTGCCAATAAAAACGTTATTGCTGCCACTGGAGTTTTTCCTGCCTGCCTGATGCCCCATGAACGAATTAAATTGACCTGTATTAACTCTACCCGTTCCTTTTCCAAGAAACACATTGAAGCTATTGGTATTCCCATAACCTGCAGAGTCACCAATAAAAACATTACTACTTACATTAGTCCCTGAATAACCAGCTAGGTTTCCCAACATCACATTATATGATCCAGTGGAGTTTGTATAACCACTATTATAACCAATAAAAACATTGCTAAGGCCAGTACTATTAGAATGACCCGTTTTATAGCCCATAAATGTGTTGAAGTAACCAGATGAATTGGTTTTTCCAGACTCATACCCAAAAAAGGAGTTGTACCTTCCGGCATCACCAGTTCCTGGTGTAGTGTTCAATCCCGCATCATGTCCAATAAAGTAGTTTTCGGTGGTAATACTCATATAACCCGCTGAATTCTTACTTCCAAAGTTTTTGCTCCCAGCTGTATCATTTTTTTGATCCTTTAATCCTGTTAGCCCCCCTATGGCAAAACCGCTCTTGTTGCCCTTTGCTTCGGTGTCGAATAGAACGTGGGTGTAATCGCGCGATACCCTGAAGTAGTCCTCACCTGTGTCCTTAAAACCTGTCAGTCCACCAATGGCAAATCCGCTTTTATTACCCTTTTCTTCATCAGTTGGATCTCCATCGACATAAACACGGACACCCTGCTCGTATACAGCAAAGACGATCTGGTCCAAACTATTGCGTACTACGAACAGGGGCTCATCAGCCCCAAGGTTGGGGTCAACAACGAACTGCGATGCGCTCTGGGCGTACAATGCATAAGGAACAGAATGCAACTGAGATATCCCCAGCAGTGTAAAATTGCTTCCCCCTGCGGGATCTACCTCCACCTTTAAGGAAATTTCACCCTCTTCCCATGGAATATCGTTAAAACTATTTAGTATAGGAATACCGCTGCCTACCACTAAGTTTACAATACCTTGGGGAGAGGTAGTGAGAAAGTGCAACTCTGCATAATGATTGGCTTTCCCTCCCTGATCCTGAAGGGTAAGGCGAATGGTAACCGCTTGTTCTGTAATGAGCAGTCCTTCACTATTGCGAATTACCGCCTGATAGTTGAAGCCCTGAGGTGCTTGTGCAAAGGCAAAAAATGTAAGCCCTGCAAGGATGGTTAATGAGATAAGTTTTTTCATGGCGTATTGGATGATTGAATGATTAATTAAAGGTTTAATGTTTAGGGTTTAGGGTTTAGGTTCTGAAAAGAACAAATCGAATATTGGCTTTGTATAGAGGAAACCTGAACGGTTTTTTAAATTTTATGGGAGTTTATGGTTTAAAAGTTAAACTTTACTGTAGAGAAAGTTACGGCATTAATTAATACAAACCATTATTTTATGTTTTTTTTTGAAAAGAAAAACGGCCACCGTTGGGTAGCCGTTGATAAAATTAGTGTTTTAAACTATTGTTTTAGCAATGCTTTGATAGATTCTAGTTCGGATTTTATTGTTTCTAAATCAAATCCTTTCCGATTCAATACATCTATTTCATTTTGCAGATTATCAATAATCTGCTGTTGCTCTTTTATAGCTTCGACAAGAATAGGGAACATTTGCTCATAGTTTCTTATCATATACAATCCTGTCTCGGGGTCTAGCACAACCATTTCGGGCACAACTTCCATAAGTTCCTGAGCATCAAAACCAATGTTGCTAATTAAGTCATGAGGGTTATTATAACTTTTTTCCTCATTCGGGTATTCACTCATGTCGACTAAGTATGAATAACCCTTTAATGCCATAACTTTATTAACCGAATTTGATATTGGTTTTACATTAATTCTTGATTTAATTGAAGGTGTCCATACGTGCTCGGTGGTTCGGTAAATGTTTTTTGTATAGGTGTTAAACCAGTAATATGTTGCTGTCCCCAAATAGCCCCAGTTTCCAGATGATGGTCTTATTGTTGGTTCCGTTCCGGAATAGTCCATATAAATCTTATAAGTACCCACATCGAAGTATGAATTACCTGTTACGTGGAACTTTTCAGATGGTGAGGTAGTACCAATTCCTATATTTCCTGCTCTTGTAATAATCATTCTGGCATCTGCTGTAGTAATATTTGCAGTACTTGCACCATCATTTGTTGCAAATACAATGCTTCCCCTTCCATAGGTAGTGGTTCTCTGGAAGAAAATACCTGCTTTATAGTATTCATTATTCGCATTGCTCATGTTTTTAAACCTAATCCCACTTGTAATACCCGTTGTGGCAGAACTGGTTCCGGAATTGTTTTGGATGTCCATAAAAGCACCAGCCGCACCTGTTGTTCCAGTATTTACATCCATAAGATGAAGCCTGTTTTGGGGCGAAGTGGAGCCAATGGCCACATTTCCCGTACTGAAATTGCCATAAATTAAGGGCGTTCCAGTACTATTGGCAATGTAAAGACGGTTATCTCCGGTTCCTGCACCTAACCCGGCCTTATTGCCAATAAATACATTATTGTTCCCCGCTGCTCCGGCTTCATTGCCAAGAAACACATTGTAACTGCCATCTTCTGATCCTGCGTAGTAACCCATGGCAACATTGTATGAACCAGAAGAGCTGCCCGAAGCGCATCCCAGGTATGAGTTATAACTTCCTGTAGTATTCAAAGCAGACCAAGCACCAAATATGGCATTCCAACTTATTCCCGTTGTAACAAGCGATGCTGCCAGATTACCCACTATGGTATTGCTCTCGCCAGTGGGAATCTGCGTTCCGGTAGTATTTCCAATTAATATGTTGAAGTTACCCTTTATTGCCTTACCCGCTGCATTGCCCAGATAGATGTTTCCTATTTGCGTTAAGTTTTCTTCTCCCGCCTGATAGCCAACAAAAATATTATTGGTACCACCCGTGTTTTTTCTACCTGCATCAGGTCCAATGAATACATTGTGAAAACCTTCCGTTGTAGCCCTACCGGCTCTATAGCCCATGAATGAGTTTCTATAACCCGTTGTTAAAGACATACCGGCTTCCTGACCGATAACGTAGTTCTCAGGGGTTATGCTCATAAAGCCGGCCGTGTTATCTTTGCTTCCAAATCTTGGTTTATTTGAATCATTTCCCCTGCCAGGGTTATTCAAATCCGTTTCACTATTTTTAAACCCGGTAAGCCCCCCAATGGCAAATCCGCTCTTGTTGCCCTTGGCCTCGGTGTCGAAGAGTATGTGGGTGTAATCGCGTGATACCCTGAAGTAGTCCTCGCCCGTGTCCTTAAAGCCCGTAAGTCCGCCAATGGCGAAACCGCTCTTGTTGCCCTTGGTGTCCACCGTGGGGTCGCCATCCACGTATATGCGAACCCCCTGCTCGTACACGGCAAAAACAATTAAACCAGCGGTGTTGCGCACCACGAAGAGCGGATCCTCGCTGGGGGTACCCGGCTTGGTGAGCGTAAGCCCATACGCCTTGATGTTGCCCGCCACGTCCAGCTTCTCCGCCGGAGTGGTGGTGCCTATGCCCACGTTGGTCCCGTTATCGTAGATCACGCCTGTACCAATGGTATTTCCGCTTGTCCAGCGGGCCACGTTGCTGGCTGTTCCGCTGCCAGTGGCAACTCTGGTGCCGCCCTCGTAGAGCCGTGTGGCGTAGAGGTAACCATCGTAGTTGGTTCGGGTGGTGCTGGTAGGGGCTGTTGTCCCCGAGTAGAAGCTTCCCGCCGTTTTGGTGCCACCGCTGTGCCGCATAATGCCCGCCGTGGTGCTGGAGGGCAGCTGGGTGGTGATGGCGTGGGTGTGCGAGGTGGTCGTCAGCGCATTCGTGGTGGAGCTGGTCAGCGTACCAGGGGTACCCATGGTAACGGTTCCCGTTCCCGTGATGGTGGTGAAGTTCATCCCATTTCCCGCCGCCACGCTGGTTACTGTTCCCATGCCGCTGTGGGTATGGTTACCCGCTGCATAATTCGTGGAGCCTGTGCCGATGTTGGTGTTGTAGGGTGAGTAAACCCTCTGATCAGCCTCGTAAAGCCTGGTGGCAACCAGGTAACCCGAGTAGTTCAGCCTCTGCGTTCCGGTAGGGGTTGAACTGCCACCGTTGAACGCGCTAGCGGTGTTGGTTGTGCCCGTGTACCGCACAAAGGACGAGCTGGTGGATCCCGCCAGCACCCCCCTGTCACTGCTCAGCGTACCTGAGGTGATGTCGGTGGCCGCATGGGTGTGGCTCGATGCCGCTGCACCGATGTCGGAGAGCACCTGCGCCGGTGTTCGCTGGGCAAGGGTTGTGGCTGCCGATGCGTAGATGAAGTTACCTGTGGTATAGCTGGAAATACCCGTGCCTCCCCGTGCCACCGCCAGCGTGCCCGTGGTGATGTTGGTGGCGCTGTGGTTGTGGCTCGAGGGGTTCTCCCACGTGGCCAGCCCGCTGGCATCGGAGGTGAGCAGCTTGCCGGCGCCTGGCACGCCTCCCTGGATCTTCACCTGTCCGCTTACGTCGAGCTTGGCGCCCGGGCTGGTGGTGCCCACCCCCACGTTGGTACCCGAATTGTAGATGTTGCTGCTGGCCTCCCAGCTGGTGCCGTTGTGGCGAAGCGTTTGGCCTGTGGTGCCGGCCACCAGTGGGCCCTCAGGCCCCTGTGGGCCAACGGGTCCCTGTGGCCCTTCAGGCCCTTGGGGTGCCTGAAACTCCACCCAGTTCACCCCATCTTCCTTTGGAGGGGTGGTTGACTGGTGGGCGTCGGTCTGGCAGATGTACATGGAGTTGACCTCCTCCGATGTCGAGGACTCGGCAAAGACGTAATCCCCTGAATCGTACGTCTCTGTCCCTAACCAGTTCCCCCGGTTGGTAAGCCCAGTGCCCGGTTCGCCTTGAGGGCCCGGAGGGCCCGGAGGGCCTTCATCACCCGGAAGCCCATTCGACCCGTCCTGGGTCATCTGCTGCCAGCCGAGCGCCGTGTACACCCACGACTTCCCGTCGCCCGTGTTGTAGTAGGCATCGTTGATCGCTGGGTCGATCGGTTCGGTGCCGGAGCTCCCCAGCCAGGTGATGGGGGTGCCTGCCACACCCTGATCCCCCTTAAGGTCGGTGTAGGCATAGCCACCCTCGTCCTCGCGCTTGATGCCGAGGCTGGTGCCAACCCAGCTGTACTGGATGCCTACGCCATCGGTACCCGGGAGACCATCCTCCCCATCGGCACCCGGATTCCCAGGATCTCCCTTAAGGTCGGTGTACGCATAGCTCCCCTCATCCTCACGCCTGATGCCGAGGCTGGTGCCATCCCAGTCGTACAGAATGCCAACACCATCGGCTCCCGTATCCCCGGGAGCTCCCTTAAGGTCGGTGTAGGTATAGCTACCCTCGTCCTCGCGCTTGATGCCGAGGCTGGTGCCATCCCAGTCGTACAGAATGCCAACGCCATCGGCTCCGGGCTCTCCCTGCAGGCCCTCAACATCCTGCCACTGGGCGTTACCCAGATCATCCATGGTCATCAGCACCCTGCCTTCGGCTGGGCTTCCTCCCCGGATGCGGAGCTGACCGTTCACGTCTAGCCTTTGCGTGGGATTTTCCGTACCCGTTCCGATCCCCACGTTGCCCCCCATGGGCTGGAGGGTGAACGGCTCGGCCTGCACCCCAGCGTAGCCAACCTGCAGCCAACCGATGTAGGGCGAGGTGGGCATCTTGCCGATGTCAACCCCCTCCGTTGGGTACGGCGTGGTCCGTATCCTCAGCATTCCGCTGGAGGCGGAGGCGCTTGGGATGGTGGGATCCCCTCCGGCATCCACGATGGTCAGCCTTGCGTAGGGCGCGGTATTCCCCACGCCCACATTGGTCCCCGTGTTGTAGAGGTTGCTGGTGGCCGCCCACGTGCTGCCATCGTGCATGAGGGTTTGGCCGGTGGTCCCCGATACCAGCGGGCCTGGGGGTCCCTCTGGGCCTACTGGTCCCTCTGGACCCACTGGGCCTGGAGTTCCGCTCGCTGCGTATAGCGCATAGGGTACGGCCTGTATTTTCGATGCGCCCAGGTTGAGGTAGCTGCTGCCCCCGCTGGGGTCTACGTCGATGCTGATGTACACATCTCCTTCCCCCCAGGGAACATCGGCAAAAACCCCGCTCTCAACGGTGCCATTGCCCACGATGAGCGATACCACCCCCAGCGGAGACGTGGTAACGGCGTGGGTCTCGGAGTAGTGGGTTACGCTCCCGCTCTCGTCCTGAAGATTTATGCGTAGACTCACCGCCTGCTCAACCAGGGGTTGTCCCTCGCTGCTGCGGATTAGGGCCTGATAGCTGAAGCCCTGAGGGATCTGGGCTTGCATTGTCAGCGTCAGGCTGATGCCGATGGCTAAGAGAATAAGTTTTTTCATGGTGTAGGTATGGTTGATTGGTTGATTGAATGATTGGTTAAGGGTTTAACGTTTTGATGCCAAAAAACAACAAACCGAATATTGAATTTGCGTAGAGAAAACCTGAACGGCTTAAAAATTATTCTTTACTATAGAGAAAGTTACGGCACAATTTGGTGCTTTTGCAAATTATTTTGTACAATTTTTAGAAAAAAAACGGCCACCGTTGGGTAGCCGTTGATAAAACAGGCGTTTTAAAATTATTTTACCATCATAGCCTTGATAGCTTCGATTTCGGCTGTTAGTTTTTCTATAGCATTTTTCTGTCCCTCAATAATTTGCTGTTGTTCTTGCATCCCCTTTACTAAAACAGTTACGAGCTTGTCGTATGACATACTCCAAAGTTCACTTTCTTCGTTTTTGGGTTTAGATACTACCTCAGGAATAATTTTAAACACTTCCTGAGCCAATAGTCCAATGGAATTAGAACCTGTATCCAGTATAGTCAGTTTTTCATCTTCAGAAATAGAATTATGGTGAAAGTAGGCTAAAGGTTTAAGTTTCATGATCTCGGCAAGTCCGTAAGGAATTGTTTTCTGGTTTGATTTAATCCTAGTATCTGAGTAAGTTGACCATTGATTTGCCCTACCTCTTCCGTATGCGCTGGCTGTGTTCGGAAGATCTATCCTAAATTCTGGTTCAGTTACACCAAAACCAACGAAACCTTCTCCGGTTATTCTCATTTTTTCAGATGGATTATTGTCGCTGCTTCCTGGTGACCCGGATGTAGCGGTATGAAAAGTTATTTTTGACGATTTGTCTCCTTTCGATATCCCCGACTTAAGGATCAGCTCTCCTCCATCAAGATCAGATGCAGACATATAATTATCGCAGCCTCCTGCTTGAATTTCGAGGCTTGTTCCATTTCCTGACCCAAATATGGCTTGTCGTGGCCTTGTTATACCAATTATTCTTGAATTTACAGGATGATAAGAGAAATGAATATCGTAGAAAGGATTGTTTACCAACAGGCCTAATTTTCCATTTTTAAGCAATGTTAAAGCATTATGCCTGCTATTAATAAATCCAGTTCCCACAACAAAAATGGGATCGGTTGTAATATACTCATTGGCACTCCAAAAGCTATCATAGTAATTGTATCTACCAATTGCTGTCATGGCGTATGAATTAGCTATTGTATACTCTCCGGCAGCGAATGCATAATCGCCACTAGCCATAGTGTTAACGCCAAAGGTCATTGCCCCCTTACCAGTAGCAGAGGATCCTTGCCCTATTGCAAACGCGTAATCGCCGGATGAAAGGGTGAAGTTACCCGTTGGATCACCTATGGAATCGCGACCAACTGAACCAAAAGCAAAACTTCCTTGGGCTTGTGCAACTGCACCAGCACCAAAAGCATAGGAATCGTCTCCCAATGCTACAGGTGCATCGCCAAAGGCAAATGAATTATCGCTGTTGGCAACGGCATTTTTTCCGATAGCGGATGAGTAATATCCTCGTGCAATAGACTTATAGCCCATCGCCTGGCTCCACCCCCCCACCGCTTTCGATTCGTATCCCGTGGCAACGGAGTTTGTCCCCACGCTGTCGGGATCCTCAATGAACACCTGGCCTGCCATAAATGCGTTCTTTGTTGGATACCAGAGGATTCGTGCTTCGCTAGGATCGATGGTTGCTGTGGTATCTGTAGAAATATTAAAGTAGTTTACTTCGGCTCCCGACTTGAAACCCGTAAGACCGCCGATGGCAAAGCCACTCTTATTGCCCTTACCCGTAAATTCGCTATCAATGTAGAAACGGGTGCTGTCGGGGGCAACGAACATCAGGGCTACGGTGTCGGCCTTGAAACCGGTGAGACCACCAATGGCGAAGCCCCCCTTGTTGCCCTTCTCGGCTGGCTCCCTTAGGTAAATCCTAACGCTGTCAGGCGTTACCCGAAAGTACTCCGTGTCGTTCTGCTTGAAGCCGGTGAGCCCGCCTATGGCGAAGCCGCTCTTGTTGCCCTTCTCTCCGGTGACCACGTCATCCTCCACGTACATGCGTACTCCCTTCTCGTACACCGCAAACACGATCTGTTCCTGGCTGTTGCTCACAACAAACAGGGGCTCATCGCCTCCCGCTCCAGGTTCCGCTATAAATCGGTTTGCGCTTTGGGCATGCAGCGCGTAGGGCACCGCTTGTAGCTTGGTAGTTCCGAGTTCCGAGTAGCTGGAACCTCCAGTAGGATCAACCTCTACTTTAATGTAAACATTATCCTCATTCCAAGGAATGTCAACAAAGGCTTTTTCAACCGGGGTGCCACTGCCCACCACCAAGCTCACCACGCCCTGAGGTGAGGTGGTAACGGTGTGCGTCTCGGCGTAGTGGCTGGTTTCTCCTGCTTCGTCCTGCAGGGTAAGACGGATGGACACCTGCTGTTCAGCAAGGGGCTGCCCCTCGCTGTCGCGGATTACGGCTTGGTAGCTGAAGCCCTGGGGGGCTTGGGCAAGGGTAAAAAATGTAAGCCCTGCGAGGATGGTTAATGAGATAAGTTTTTTCATGGCGTATTGGGTAATTGAGTGATTGGGTGATTGATTGCCCCGATGTCCCGACCCTGATAATTCGGGGGTCGGGAGAATTAGTTTTTTTAGCTATAAGTTGCTGGTTTAATTTAATCACAACAGATTGCTGTCATTAATACAAAATTTTTGCTGACTTAAAAAATACAAGTTACATAAAAAAAACGACTGTTTAATTCGATTTTTTTAAAATGCCAGCGATAGACAAAAAAATCTTCGTAGCGAAAAATCGAGTCATAATCTGTGCTTTTTAGTCGCACACCAGAGAAAAAAACGGTTACCTAATGGCAACCGTTTTTTTAGGGTAATTGTTGTTAAAGCTAATTTTCCTGCGAAAGCATTAACTTTTCAAGCCGCTCAAGGCGGGATTTGAGGTCGTCGTTTTCTTTAGATTGTAAATTTATTAACTTTTGTTGCTGATTTACAGCCTCTAACAGAACAACTGATAACTTGGCATAGTTTATAAATGTATCTCCTGATTCGTCTGTAGCGACTAGTTCAGGGAAAACAACTTTTAAATTTTCAGGGTTAATCCCAATTTCCGTTTTCTCTATTGTTATTGTAGTTTTTGTCCTCTCGTCAAGTATCGTTTCGAATGTATTATACCGCATTGTTTTAATGGTAAACAATGAGTTTAAGTCCAATTCAAATGATTTAGCATTCTTAAAATAATCTACATTAGCTTTTTGTCCAGAACTTTTAGAGTTCAACGTTCCATCAACCCATGCGTTTTGTGACACCCAAAAAGCGTCGTGAACTGCAAAAGCATACTGTTTGGCAGTACTTCCAACTGAAGCTCCTTGATAAGCATAAGCTACTGGACCTAGACCTGTACCAGGATTATCATTAATCCTAAGCTTAGTTCCTGTAACATTTAAGTCACCATTTATTACTAGATAATTACTACTAAAATCTCCATAGATTAGAGGTGTGCTACCAGAACCAATATACAATCTATTATCACCAGCACCCACATTATACCCCGCATCAGCTCCAATAAAAATATTACTGCTACCTGATGTTGTCCCAGATCCCGCACGGTATCCCAAAGCCACATTATTGGCACTCAAATCGGTACCAGCAGTTGCCCCAATGCAGACATTCTGATTTCCTGTAAGTCTGTATCCTGCCATGGTCCCCATAACTGAATTGCTTTGAATAGTGGTTGAAGCACTGGCCCCGGCAAGATTTCCAATAATTGTGTTCATATGACCTTGAGAAATAGACAAACCAGCAGTGTTTCCTAAATATATATTAAAGGTCCCAGTGGTATTATTTCCACCAGCAGCAAGTCCCATAAAAACATTAACACCCCCAGAAGTGTTTTTCTCTCCTGCTTTGGAGCCAATAAAAACGTTATTAGCTCCTCCAACATTCTTGGTGCCTGCATCATCGCCAATAAACACGTTTTGATAACCGTTAGTGGTAAGTTTACCTGCTCTATTGCCTATAAATGAGTTATCCGTTCCCGTTCCCGTTGATAACGACATACCGGCATCCTCCCCTATGGTGAGGTTATCAGTGGTTACCGTCATGTAACCAGAGGTGTTTTTGCTACCAACACCCCTTAAATTCTCAGAATCACTACCTATAATTGAACCCCTAGAGTTATCACCCTTAAACCCGGTAAGCCCTCCAATGGCAAATCCGCTCTTGTTGCCCTTGGCCTCGGTGTCGAAGAGTATGTGTGTATAATCGCGTGATACCCTGAAGTAGTCCTCGCCCGTGTCCTTAAAGCCCGTAAGTCCGCCAATGGCGAAGCCGCTCTTGTTGCCCTTGGTGTCCACCGTGGGGTCGCCATCCACGTATATGCGAACCCCCTGCTCGTACACGGCAAAAACAATTAAACCAGCGGTGTTGCGCACCACGAAGAGGGGATCCTCGCTGGGGGTACCCGGCTTGGTGAGCGTAAGCCCATACGCCTTGATGTTGCCCGCCACGTCCAGCTTCTCCGCCGGAGTGGTGGTGCCTATGCCCACGTTGGTCCCGTTATCGTAGATCACGCCTGTACCAATGGTATTTCCGCTTGTCCAGCGGGCCACGTTGCTGGCTGTTCCGCTGCCAGTGGCAACTCTGGTGCCGCCCTCGTAGAGCCGTGTGGCGTAGAGGTAACCATCGTAGTTGGTTCGGGTGGTGCTGGTAGGGGCTGTTGTCCCCGAGTAGAAGCTTCCCGCCGTTTTGGTGCCACCGCTGTGCCGCATAATGCCCGCCGTGGTGCTGGAGGGCAGCTGGGTGGTGATGGCGTGGGTGTGCGAGGTGGTCGTCAGCGCATTCGTGGTGGAGCTGGTCAGCGTACCAGGGGTACCCATGGTAACGGTTCCCGTTCCCGTGATGGTGGTGAAGTTCATCCCATTTCCCGCCGCCACGCTGGTTACTGTTCCCATGCCGCTGTGGGTATGGTTACCCGCTGCATAATTCGTGGAGCCTGTGCCGATGTTGGTGTTGTAGGGTGAGTAAACCCTCTGATCAGCCTCGTAAAGCCTGGTGGCAACCAGGTAACCCGAGTAGTTCAGCCTCTGCGTTCCGGTAGGGGTTGAACTGCCACCGTTGAACGCGCTAGCGGTGTTGGTTGTGCCCGTGTACCGCACAAAGGACGAGCTGGTGGATCCCGCCAGCACCCCCCTGTCGCTGCTCAGCGTACCAGTTGTGATGTCGGTGGCCGCATGGGTGTGGCTCGATGCCGCTGCTCCGATGTCGGAGAGCACCTGCGCCGGTGTTCGCTGGGCAAGGGTGGTGGCTGCCGATGCGTAGATGAAGTTACCTGTGGTATAGCTGGAAATACCCGTGCCTCCCCGTACCACCGCCAGCGTGCCCGAGGTGATGTTGGTGGCGCTGTGGTTGTGGCTCGAAGGGCTCTCCCACGTGGCCAGCCCGCTGGCATCGGAGGTGAGCAGCTTGCCGGCGCCCGGCACGCCTCCCTGTATCTTAACCTGCCCGCTCACATCGAGCTTGGCGCCCGGGCTGGTGGTGCCCACCCCCACGTTGGCCCCCGAATTGTAGATGTTGCTGCTGGCCTCCCAGCTGGTGCCGTTGTGCCGAAGCGTTTGCCCTGTGGTACCGGCCACCAGTGGGCCCTCAGGCCCCTGTGGCCCAACGGGTCCCTCTGGACCTTCAGGCCCTTGGGGTGCCTGAAACTCCACCCAGTTCTCCCCATCTTCCTTTGGAGGGGTGGTTGACTGGTGGGCGTCGGTCTGGCAGATGTACATGGAGTTTACCTCCTCCGATGTCGAGGACTCGGCAAATACGTAATCCCCTGAATCGTACGTCTCTGTCCCTGACCAGTTACCCCGGTTGGTAAGCCCTGTACCCGCTTCGCCTGGAGGGCCCTCAGGTCCTGGAGGCCCCTGAGGTCCTGCTTCACCCGGAAGCCCATTCGCCCCGTCCTGGGTCATCTGCTGCCACCCGAGCACCGTGTACACCCACGATTTCCCCTCTCCCGTATGGTAGTAGGCATCGTTGATCGCTGGGTCTATTGGTTCGGTGCCGGAGCTCCCAAGCCAGGTGATGGGGGTCCCCGGAGGGCCTTGCTCTCCCTCATCACCCTTAAGGTCGGTGTAGATGAAGTCCACCTCATCCTCCCGCTTCACGCCCAGGCTGGTTCCTGCCCAGGCGTAAAGAATGCTGTAGCCCGGTTGACCGGGTTCGCCCGGAAGTCCATCCTCCCCATCGGTGCCCGGAGTACCCGGAGGGCCCGGATCTCCTTCCGGCCCCGCCGGGCCCTGGGGGCCTGCCGGTCCCGTGAGCGATTCCAAGAACTCCTCCTCTGTCCCGGAGTGGCCCAGGCCGAGCCATACCTCGTAGGCCGACTGCCCATCTTCTCCAGGGTCTCCAGGTTCTCCCTGCAGGCCCTCAACGTCCTGCCATTGGGCGTTACCCAGACCATCCATGGTCATCAGCACCCTGCCCTCGGCGGGGCCTCCTCCCCGGATGCGGAGCTGACCGTTCACGTCCAGCCTTTGCGTGGGGCTTTCGGTGCCCGTTCCGATCCCCACGTTGCCCCCCATGGGCTGTAGGGTAAACGGCTCGGGCTGTACTCCAGCGTAGCCAACCTGCAGCCAACCGATGTAGGGCGAGGTGGGCATCTTGCCGATGTCAACCCCCTCCGTTGGGTACGGCGTGGTCCGTATCCTCAGCATTCCGCTGGAGGCGGAGGCGCTTGGGATGGTGGGATCCCCTCCGGCATCCACGATGGTCAGCCTTGCGTAGGGCGCGGTATTCCCCACGCCCACATTGGTCCCCGTGTTGTAGAGGTTGCTGGTGGCCGCCCACGTGCTGCCATCGTGCATGAGGGTTTGGCCGGTGGTCCCCGATACCAGCGGGCCTGGGGGTCCCTCTGGGCCTACTGGTCCCTCTGGACCCACTGGGCCTGGAGTTCCGCTCGCTGCGTATAGCGCATAGGGTACGGCCTGTATTTTCGATGCGCCCAGGTTGAGGTAGCTGCTGCCCCCGCTGGGGTCTACGTCGATGCTGATGTACACATCTCCTTCCCCCCAGGGAACATCGGCAAAAACCCCGCTCTCAACGGTGCCATTGCCCACGATGAGCGATACCACCCCCAGCGGAGACGTGGTAACGGCGTGGGTCTCGGAGTAGTGGGTTACGCTCCCGCTCTCGTCCTGAAGATTTATGCGTAGACTCACCGCCTGCTCAACCAGGGGTTGTCCCTCGCTGCTGCGGATTAGGGCCTGATAGCTGAAGCCCTGAGGGATCTGGGCTTGCATTGTCAGCGTCAGGCTGATGCCGATGGCTAAGAGAATAAGTTTTTTCATGGTGTAGGTATGGTTGATTGGTTGATTGAATGATTGGTTAAGGGTTTAACGTTTTGATGCCAAAAAACAACAAACCGAATATTGAATTTGCGTAGAGAAAACCTGAACGGCTTAAAAATTATTCTTTACTATAGAGAAAGTTACGGAATATTTTTTATTAGCCATCAAAAAGATTGGTTTTTTTTCAAAAAAAAGGCTACCCTAAGGCAGCCCTTTGCATAGTATTGATTTACTGTCTGTTGTTATTAAAGAAATTACCAACTAGTTTTCCTGTGATAGCATCATTCTTTCAAGCCGCTCGAGGCGGGCTTTGAGGTCAGCGTTTTCGCTTTTTAGCTTATTTAACTCATCGATTTCAACTTGCTGTTCCTTGATGGCCTCAACTAGTAACGGGATCATTGTTGTGTAGTTAACGTATTTTAAACCATCTCCATCAGTTAGTATAGCTTCGGGTAAAATCATTTCTAATTCCTGAGCAATAACACCTAATTGGTTTCCCTTAGGAAAATTGAATCGTTCAATTTCCTCGCTATTGAACTCTGATAATTCAGCTTCAGATTTATATTCATATGATACGCCCTGAATATTTAAAACCTTACTTAAAGATCCTTTGAGCGGGATAATGTTCTTCTTAAAGTTTTTATCGGATGTCACGTATGTAGTGGCTCTAACGCTACCACTAAAATAGCCTGCCCAGTTTGTGGTTCCACCTGACGCTGAACCATATACCCCGTAGTTAGTTGTTGCTCCATAGGCATATCCATATACACCATAATTAGTAGTTGCACTTGTATTGTATGCCCTGCAATACACTGCATAATTTGTATTGGAACCTGTTAGATTACTATAGATACCGTATGCTGTTCCCGAAGAATAGTCATTTGCAATATAAATTGCTCTTGTTGTAGAAGTAGAAATATCCAAAGGAAAATTTGGATTTGCATTTCCAAGCCCCAACCTAGAATTTGTATTATCCCAGTGAAGATTGGTATTACTTGACAGTGTGTTTGCACCTGTCCATATAGCAACTTTATTTGTAGCGCCACTACCAGTTGCTACCGATGCAGTGCTTCGCTTTATTTGGCCAGAATTGTTAACATACATATTGGGGGCACTAGCATCTGTTGCTTCATAAGCACCCTGACAGTATAATGATGTTATGCTCCCATTTCCAAGGCGTACCTGATTAGAAGCGGTCATAAAGGCGCCATTTCCTATGACGGTTGAATTGGTATAGGTATTTGAGTTTAACGGGGTGGCATTATGCCCAATTGCAGTATTAAAATCTCCACTTACAAGTAATGCTAGGGCATTTCTGCCCACGGCAGTATTGCTACTTCCCTGTGCATTAAGTAAAGCAGCTTCACCAACTGCTACGTTATAATTTCCATTAGTATTTTCGTATAAAGCCGCAGAACCTAAAGCTGTATTTCCTTGTCCCGTTTCACTAAATTGCATGGCAATATTTCCAATAGCAAGGTTGTTAAATCCATCGATATGGTTTTTTAAGGCCCAGTGTCCAATGGCTAAGTTCTGATAACCAGTAGTGTTATTTTCCAACACCTCATTACCGATGGCTATATTGTTATAACCCTCTGTATTGCTATGCAGTGGTTTATATCCAAGAGAAATATTATTGTAACCAGTGGTATTTTCCAAAAGAGCTTCCGCTCCCAATGCTGTATTGTAAAATCCTGTTGTATTATTAAAGCCTGACTTATAACCTAGGAATACGTTAAAACTCCCTTCAAGTGTATCTCCAACATTTCCAGTATTTGAATAACCAGATTGATATCCAATAAATACATTTTTCATACCCCAGGTAGTACTATAACCAGTTGATTCGCCAATATATACATTATGTAAACCCCTTGATGAATTTCCTCCTGCGTTGCTACCAATATATACATTGCCTCCACGCATCTCATGAGTGGAACCTGCCAAATAACCAATAAAAGTGTTGCTACTATCCTTATTACTAAACCCAGCACCAAAACCCATAAACGTGTTAAATGCCCCTCTTATATTCTGATGACCGGCTTGATTTCCAAGAAATACGTTGTTATCCCCTTCCAAATTGTTGAACCCACTTCGATTTCCAATAAATATATTGCTCTCACCCACAACATTATTTCTTCCTGATCGCACTCCCATAAATACGTTGTAACTACCATCCTGATTGTTCAACCCTGATTCTACACCAACAAAAATGTTATTCTCTCCTGTGGTTGTATTTGCTCCAGAGAATTCACCAATAAAAACATTTTTTACTCCTTGGGTAGCATTCTGACCCGCTTTGCTGCCTATGTAAACATTGCCACCTTGACTTTCATGGGACATGCCTGCCTGGTAACCAATAAAGGTATTGTCAGAACCGGTATTCAACATACCCGTTTGATACCCCATAAAGGTGTTAAACTTACCAATAATATTTGTTTTGCCTGATTCATATCCAATAAATGAATTGAACTTACCGGCTTCGTATGGATCAGGCGCTGGGGTAGTATTCAAACCAGCCATATGTCCAATAAAGTAGTTCTCAGGGGTGAGGAACATGAAGTTTATTGAATCGGATTTTTGCCCAGTAAGTCCACCAATGGCGAAGCCACCTTTATTACCTTTAGAAAAAGGGTCGGTATTAACGTAAACCCTGGTGCTATCGCGGGTAACGCGTAGATACTCCTCGGGCAGATTCTTAAAACCGGTCAACCCCCCAATGGCAAACCCGCCCTTGTTGCCCTTGCCTCCTCCGGTGGCTGCCTCTGTATCGATGTAGAAGCGGGTGCTGTCGTGCGCTACGAACATGAGCGCCACCGTATCGGCCTTGAACCCTGTGAGACCACCTATGGCAAAGCCGCCTTTATTGCCCTTCTCCTTTGGCTCGCGCAGCAAGATACGAACGCTGTCGGGCGTTACCCGGAAGTACTCCGTATCGTTGTCCTTGAAACCCGTGAGGCCCCCTATGGCGAAACCGCTCTTATTGCCCTTGCCCCCCGATACTGCATCGTCCTCAACGTACATGCGCACGCCCTTCTCGTAAACGGCGAATACGATCTTATCCTCGCTGTTGCGTACCACGAACAACGGTTCATCCTCTGCCGGCTGTGGGTCGTAGTTGACAACTCCCACCCAGCCAACCCGGGTGGCATCGTAGTAGTAGAAGCTGTTCTTGTCGGTGTCGTAAACCAGCAATCCGTTGGCGGGCGACACGATGGCCTGGCGCTGAGCGGTGGTGAGCCGTGGCACGAGCATCCCCTTATCGGTGGACCTAACATCCAGAATGGATGAGGCATGGGGCGTTGATGCTCCTGATGTCTCAGTAATCACTACACCTTGCCCCAACATCTTTAAGGGAAGAGTAAAAAGAATAGCCAACAAGCTAATCCTAATGATTTTAACAAATAATAATCTTCGCATAACTTTTCAATTATGTAATTACTACAAATTTCTTTACCTTATAATTTTTATTTTCGTTGAATTAGCACCTTCTCCCGCTTAATGAATAGGAGTTCTCCATTAGCATTATATCCCATCACTCTAATGGCATAGAATCCACTGGGAATACCTGGAGAAAGTATCATAGGTATATGATGCTCTTCAGGTTGAAGTTTTGAAGAAGTTATCCTTTTAATAATACTTCCAGCAACATCCACCAGTTGAATTTCTATAATTGTTTCGGTTTGGATTGAGATACCTACGGTAAAACTTCCAGAACTTGGATTGGGATATACTGAAAGGTTCACTTTATCCACTGGGTTATCAACAGATGTGGTATGGAAAGTGGAGGTAATTAGTGTTACCGTTTGATGCTCAGTATTTGAGGCAACTACTGTTCCCCAATAAACTTCGTGTAAATCAACCCCACTAATCTGCATTAACTGGATTTCACCGGCAGAGAATGGCGTATTGCTCATGCTATAGATAACGCCCTTTCCGGTTAAAGTGTTATATGATAATGCATGGTCGGTATCGACCATCAAATTCACAGCCATATCAGGAAGAGCAGTGGTAAACCCAAATTGCAAGGCTGTGAGGTTTCCTTCGCTGGTAAGGGTTACAGTGCCATCCTCGCAGAGGTGAATTGATGCTGTTTCGTTTCTCACAGACTTTTTAACGGGTTTGGCACCATCTAGAATCAGCGAAATCAGCATGGTTAGGTCACTGACATCAATCTCATCATTGCCGTTTAAATCGCCCAGGTCAAATGCAAAACCGGTAGGAATATCTTCGTTTAAATATCTTACCACCCATACCACGTCAAGTACGTTGACATAGTAGTCGGTATTCACATCACCCATTGGGTGAGGCACATCTGAGGTAGACAGGGTAAACCAGTTGAAGGTACTGGTTGACAGATAGCTTTCCATCATCCGTTCGTCCATATCGACCCAAGAAGAACCCATGTTTTGCCATGCCGATCCATTCCATATTGCTGCCAGCAGGTTACTGGGGTGCCCTGAAACCTGGCTATACTGATCGTCCCACGAAAGTTGTACCTTGGCGGCTATCGTAGGGCTGGGGTATAGAACCCAATGCTCAACCCCACTAACCAAGTATATCTCTGTTCCATTAACCTCATTGCCCACCAACGGACCTGTCACCCAACCTCCTGCAGGATTATCCTCCACATGCATTGCAGTGAAAGTTGCCGTGCCTGTAATACCAGTAAAACCTACAGGTCGATAATACGTTCCGGTACCCAATGGAAAAACGAAGGAGTTGTACGTAGCGCTTCCCTTCTTTTTCATTTCGCCCGTAACATGGCTCAATGCGCTACCCTTTCCATCCATAACTGTAGAAGCCAACTCCATAGTGAGAGCATGAGAAGGATTGTTAATTATACCCTTAACAAGGCTAAGCTCCCCATTAACGGCAACAGGACAATTCATATTTAAGCCACCAGTGATTTTATCAAGCTTAAGGTTGTAAAGGTTGATTGATGGACTTCCCAAAAAAGAGCTGGATCCTGTCCCGTTTAATACCAATGTCCCGGTGTTCACGCTTGGGTTTACAAATGGGCTAACAGATGTTTTATTATCAATATCTCCGGTAAGGAGTAATGTCCCACGTAAGTATATCTGCCCGGGGGTAGTCCCTGAAACATCAACGGTTAGATCTTGCCCATTGAGGGTTACATATGTTCCACCTCTTATGGTGAGGTTGGCACCAACAACATGAACTCCCTGAGAAAAACCGATTTGATATAGCAGAATCGAAAGGAGAGTAACTAGTAATTTTCGGTTCATGGCTTATGATATTATGAAAAGATATTAATGATGCTTATGCTAACATAACATGTTATAGAAATAAAATACAAGTTACTGTAAAGAAAATAATTATCCAAAAAAAATTGACCAATTAATTTTCTTTGAGAGTAAATGACTCATTATAGTAATCGAATAGTGTTTGAAAAGAAAAGAGGCTGTTCCAAAATGTGAAATTTTGCCACCAAGGCACTAAGACACCATGTTTTACAAAGTTGCAATCAGTTGTATATCGTGTTTTTGATGCACTTAGTGCCTTTGTGTCCTCGTGGTATTTTTATTTCATTCCTACATTTTAAGACAGCTTCATTCAATTGATTTTTTATTAAACAAAGATCTAGTTACCAAAGCGATCTCCAAATTGTTCCATCCCAAACTTTCATTGTGTCATCCGTACCATCAAAATAAACTGTTCCTTTTTCTGGTTCACTGGGTGCTGAATCTCGAGGCTTAACTACCAAAAAATCACGAATGTTGACAGCTGAATTGAATTCAATAATCTCCTCTTCAAAATCGCCAAATATCATAGGATCACTGGTTATTTTATTAGTTACAACCAACTTGTTGTCAGCGTTTTCCCATGTATTAGCGTAAAATCCAATTAACACATTGCCCGAACCCGAGGAATTGCTTCCAGCATAAGAGCCAATAAAAGTATTATTACTCCCTTCGGTTAAGCCCCATCCGGCTTTTGTGCCAAGTATTACGTTATTATTTCCTTCAGTAATAAATCTACCACTCTCATCCCCAATTAAAACATTTCCATTACCCAAAGCATTGAGTAAACCCGATTGGTATCCCATATAAATATTGCTCGATCCCTCTGTATTCTCAAAACCTGCTGTTGTTCCAATGAAAAGATTGTAATTTCCTTCGGTAGTTCTAAACCCAGAGTTCATCCCCAAACAAATATTTTGTGAACCTGAAACATTGTATGAACCACTTCCATATCCAATGAACACATTTGAGGCTCCGGTAAGATTGCTGAATCCGCTATTAGGACCTAAAAAAACATTGTATGAGCCATCGTTTATCGTTTCGTTGCCAACATTGCTAAAACCACTGTTTGTTCCAATAAAAACATTGCTATTCCCAAACTCGTTGTTTAAACCACTATTATGACCCATAAAAACATTACTATACCCCCCTTTATTCTCCTTTCCACATTCATTTCCAATAAAAACATTGCTGCTTCCGCTTGAATTTGATTCACCCGATCTGTAACCCATAAACACATTATACGAGCCATCTTCGTTATTCCTTCCAGCCATATAGCCAATAAAGGTGTTGAAATCGGCATTACTGTTAAATCCAGCCTGATACCCCAAAAAAGTATTCCAACTACCACTGTTATTATTATGCCCACAACCATTCCCAATAAATACGTTACTGCCACCATCATCGTTGTAGTAACCCGAAGTTGATCCCAAGAATACGTTGTCGCTACCAGTTTGATTATTCTGCCCACTTACATAGCCAATGAAAACATTGTTGTTCCCTGATAGATTACCCCACCCTGCACCATCGCCAATCATCACGTTCTGACCACCACTTTCGTTTTTCCATCCTGTTGAGGTTCCTAAAAACACATTTCGCTCCCCGATTGTATTGAAAGTTCCACTTTGATACCCTAAAAATAGGTTGTACCTACCAGATGTATTGCTTTCGCCTGCTTGCACACCAATAAATATATTCTCGCTTCCATTATCATTGCTATAACCACTTCGATTTCCAAGAAAGATGTTTCCGTAGCCTGTTGTATTCGAATATCCACTCTCGTTACCAGCAAAAAGGTTTAAAGTACCGTATTCCAACCCTTGTTCTCCAATGTTATTTAAACCCGACTTATAGCCAATAAATATATTACTATTCCCTTCGGTATTATGCATGCCAGCCTGATAGCCAAAGAATGAGTTATAAACACCCGAAGTAATAGAACTTCCTGCTTCATGACCAATTAGGTAGTTTTCAGGTGTAAGGTATATAAAATTGCTTCCATCTGGTTTCATTCCCGTGAGACCACCAATGGCAAAACCACCCTTATTGCCCTTTTCGGGAGTTAACTCTGTGTTAACATATACCCTTGTGCTATCGCGAGTTACCCGAAGGTACTCCTCAACTGGCTGTTTAAATCCAGTAAGTCCTCCCACGGCAAATCCACTCTTATTGCCCTTATTGCTTGTGGTGTCGATGTAGATGCGGGCCATGTCGGGGTTGATGAACATCAGGTCGTAGGGAATGGGGGCTTCCTTGAACCCCGTGAGTCCTCCCACGGCAAAGCCTCCCTTGTTGCCCTTCTCGGTTGGCTCCCTTAGGTAAATCCTTACGCTGTCGGGGGTTACACGGAAGTATTCCGTTTCGCCTTCCTTCATGCCGGTTAAACCGCCAATGGCAAAGCCTCCCTTATTGCCCTTGCCTTCGTCTGCATCATCCTCCACGTACATACGCACGCCGTTTTCGTATACTGCGAAAACGATTTGACCAGCGCTATTGCGCACAACGAAGATAGGATCGTCCTCACCCCCGCTGGGATTCCCAACAAACTCCAAAGCGCTCTGAGCATGAAGGGCGTAGGGTACGCTCAGCAGCTGGGTTACCCCCATGGGGCTTTCGTTCAGCTGAACTTCTAGAAAGTAGGGTCCAGCAGCCCAGTCAATGGCAGCGAAGTCGGTGGGGTTCATGGATCCCACCTCGAGGTTCACCAGGCCAAACTCGTTGGTCTCGGCGGTGAAGGCCTCGGCGCAGATCACAGAGCCATCAGCGGTTCCCTGACGAATTTTGATGTGGATATCGACCTCAGCGTTGGCGATGATCTCACCCGTTTGGTTACGAATTACAGCCTGATAGTTAAAGCCCTGTGGGGCTTGGGCTTGGGCAAAAAATGTAAGCCCAGCCAGAATGGTTAATGAGATAAGTTTTTTCATGGCGTTTTGGGTGATTGGTTGATAGAGTGAGTGAGTGAGTGGCTATTAAGTTATTGGATTTATGGTTTATGATTTAAATATTAAACTATAAACTTACCTGCTACAAGCAATTAAAGTCCCAAGGGACAATGTTTAAGCGCTGGTTTATTGTCAAATAAGTATCGAAATAAACCCGTCACCCAATAAGCAATAAAGGGGGCGGTGAGCGAAGCACAATGAAAATGATGTAGAGAAAGTTAAGGCAAAAATGAATACCAAGCATAATTTTTTTGTTTTTTTTGAAAAGAAAAAAACGGCCACCGTTGGGTAGCCGTTGATAAAACAGGCGTTTTAAAATTATTTTACCATCATAACTTTAATGGCTTCGATTTCTGCTTTTAGAACTTCGATTTCGGATTGCTGCTCTTTGATGGCTTCGACAAGAATAGGGAACATTTGCTCATAGTTTCTTATCATATACAATCCTGTCTCGGGGTCTAGCACAACCATTTCGGGTACAACTTCCATTAGTTCCTGAGCAATGAAGCCAATATTCTCTACCCCTTCGTTCAATGATTTTTCACTTTTCTCGAACCCAGGGTGTTTACTTATATCTAACGAGTAACTGTAACCTTTCAGTGCCTTAATCCTTGTTAAGGAATTTGACAAAGGTTTAACATTGGTTTTCAGGCTTCTGTCAGAAATTGTGTATTCATTATTTCGGTAAATGTTTGCTGTATATGTTCTGAACCAGTAATAAGTTTCTGTCCCCAAATAGCCCCAGTTTCCAGTTGATGGTCTTATTGTTGGTTCCGTTACTGAATAGTCCATATAAATCTTATATGTACCCACATCGAAGTATGAATTACCCACAACATGTAATATTTCAGATGGATTTGTTGTTCCAATCCCAAGCCGTCCATTGTCGCGCAAAACCATCCTGTATGTACCACCTAAATTAAACCAAAGATGATTGGTTGTGCCATCAACCTGCAGAACTCCATCGCCACCATTAAAGTAAACCCAACGGTTACCTCCTTGCAGTCTTAAATTTCCTCCAACCGTCAAAGCCTGGCTTGGATCTGTTACCCCGGCAATACCTACCCTGTTGTTTTTAGCAATAATGGCATTACCTCCCTGGTAAACGAAGAAGTAGTTATTAGTAGGTTCAAATCCAATCGAAGCTGCAAAGGTTCCGCTTTTCTGAAACTCAATAACGTTGTTATCGCTGGTACCGTTCATAATAATTCTCGAACGTCCGCTGCTATTATTAAGCGTTAGATCTGTAATGCTAAAGGTCAATTTCTTATTGTCAAACTCACCATAAATTAAGGGAGTTCCTGAAGAGTTATTAATGTAAAGCCTATTTGAAGCTGTTACATTTACCCCTGCCTGATGACCAATAAAAACATTCCCACTTCCGGTATTAGTCGTACTACTCCATCCTGCACCATATCCAACATGGGTGTTGTTACTTCCACTATTCCTCATCCCAGCAACCGCTCCCAAAAAGGTATTATTGTCTCCCTCGGTATTAAAACGACCTGCATCTAGTCCAATAAAAACATTGGCTGTTCCAGAGGATTCAAGTCCTGTAAATGCGCCATAAAAGGTGTTTTTTGTTCCAGTGCTCTGGTATCCACTTTGGCTACCAACATAAGTATTGTGTTCGCCTTCTTGATTTATCATACCAGTTTGACTCCCAATATAAATATTATCGTGACCAATGGTATAATTTGACCCAATTCCTACGTTATCTCTACCTGCCTGAAAGCCTATAAAAATATTCCGTTTACCTTCGGTGGTGTTTAATCCGCTTTGTTCACCAATAAAAATATTGGCAATACCTGTGGTAGCCGCTACACCACTCTGGTAACCAAAAAATGTATTCTTTGTACCAGTTGTTATTGAGGAACCGCTCTCATGTCCAATAAAGTAGTTCTCGGGTGTAATGCTCATGTAACCAACATCATTCTTGCTTCCATTACTTCTGGGGCCAAGCGGATCGTCACTTTTTAACCCGGTAAGTCCCCCAATGGCAAAACCACTTTTGTTGCCCTTTGCATTTGTGTCGAAGAGAATATGTGTGTAATCACGGGATACCCTGAAATAGTCCTCGCCTGTTTCCTTGAATCCGGTTAACCCCCCAACCGCAAATCCACTCTTGTTTCCCTTGGTGTCATCAGTGGGATCTCCATCAACGTATACACGAACTCCCTGTTCATACACCGCAAAGACAATTAACCCTGCCGTATTACGAACCACAAAAAGAGGGTCTTCGGTTGGTGAGCCTGTTTTGGTCAGCGATAGTCCATAAGCTTTTATGTTACCTGCCACATCTAACTTTTCTGTTGGCGAAGTTATACCTATTCCCACATTCCCTGAACTTGAAATTCGCATCCTTTCCGAGATAACAGATCCCAAACTGGTTCTGAAAAGCAAGTCCGACGAGCCTCCCGTTGGGGAGTTGGTCCTTACGGAAGATATGTCGGAGCCAATGGCAGCGGTTCCATTTGTTGAATTTAGTAGCCTTAGAGTTGTTTGTGTATTATTTGCGGTTTGGCTTGTTCTGATTTGCATCAGCAAATTATCTGCCCCCGCTGTGCCAGCGTTAACCACCTCGAAAACTCTGGCCGGATTTGAAGTGCCAATCCCCACGCTGCCCGTTAAGCGGTAGATATTGCTTCCCGAGAGAGTCCACTTGCTACCATCTGGCGCTGTTTGCCAGCTACCTACCCCGCTGGCATCGGATGTTAATATTTTTCCAGCACCATATCCTCCTCCTCTGATACGTATTTGCCCGTTTATATCCAGAACTTGTGTAGGGGAAGTTGTTCCTATTCCTACCTGAGTGCCTGTATTAAAAATGTTGCTCGAAGCTACCCACGAGGTTCCATCGTGAACAAGGGTTTGATACTGTGATCCTGAAACTAACGGTCCCGGAGGTCCTTGGGGTCCCTCTGGGCCTTGGGGTGCCTGGAACTCCACCCAGTTGGAAAGATCTTGATACGGTTGAGACATTGAAGTGAATGAGCCCTCTTCAATCTTCGTTATCCACATGGAGTTAATATCAGGGTCAGCAAAGGAACGGTCGAATACGTAATCGCCAGGGTAATAAACCCCTTCATACAACCATTCGCCCCTGTTGTTTAACCCGGTGCCCGCATCGCCCTTGGGGCCAACGAGTGATGTTCCACTTCCCCAATTTCCAGAAGTCTTGGGACCAAAAATGGTTTTAGCTGTGGTATTAATATAAAAATCACCATTCACCCCTATGCCCACCGCTGGGTCTGATGTACCGCTAAGTACTGTTTTTCCATCCAAACCCGGAGTACCTGTAAGGTTAATGGTGGTAAACTCCGATTCATCTGAGTAAACAAGAGTGAAAGTGCCATCGCCATTATCTATGGTACTTACGATTCCCACCCCATCATTGCCCTGCTCTCCCTGTTCTCCTATGAGCGAATCCAAAAACTCCTCTACTTCTCCCTCGTTCCCACTGTTTAACCATACCTGATAGGCCGAGAGCCCATCATTCCCGTCATCACCCTTTGGTCCAGGTTCTCCCTGAATTCCTGGCTCCCCTTGAGGACCTACTGGCCCTTGAGGGCCTTCATTGCCGCTGGCGGCAAAAAGGGCGTATGGCACCGCCTGAAGTTTTGCCTGACCAAGTACTTCGTATGCTATTCCTCCCAAGGGATCTACCTCAATTTTAATGAAGATATTACCATCCTCCCATGGAATGTCAGCAAATATACCTGTTTCCACAGCACCCTCTCCTACAGTAATACCTACAACTCCCTGAGGTGAAGTGGTTGTTATGTGCGTTTCGGAGTAGTGGATTGGGGTACCACTCTCTCCCTGAAGGGTGAGGCGAATACCTACCAGCTGTTCAACAAGTGGCTGACCCTCTGTATTGCGAATAACCGCCTGATAGTTAAATCCCTGAGGGATCTGTGCAAAAATAGCCAAAGAAAAGGCCAAAAAGATTGAAGTAATAATAAGTTTTTTCATATTTTGAAGTATTTAAGATTTACTATTCTATCAATTAAAATCAATTGATTATTAAGGATGTTAGAACAAATTAATTTGTTCTTTATTTATCGTTATCAATTGTGTAATTTACGAATGAAATTTATTTAATTAGCCAAAAAAATGAAAATAATGGATTGATAACTTTATATTTTCCATTTTAAAAATTCTCAGCTTTAATATTCAGATAACAGTATTTGCCAAGATGGTAAAAAAAATGTTTTTTAAAGGTAATATCAATCTGTAAAATCACTTAAATTTCATAGGTAATTTACGAAAGTTTGATAGAAATAAATACTTGATACTTGTTCTTTTTTGATGTCAAATACAACCGAATAATTGATTATTGCGTATTTGAGATTAAGAATATACTTTTGTGCCATAAATAATTTTGCATGGTTATTCTCTACGGACTGGGAATCAGACTCTATCTTCTTATAGTTTGGCTTGTTTCTCCTTTTAACAGCAAAGCATCGCTATGGTTAAACGGCAGGAAGCGTTGGCCCGAACGGCTAAGAAAGGCTATTGATCGTAGTGCCCCCACGGCATGGTTTCACTGTGCTTCACTGGGAGAGTTTGAGCAGGGAAGACCATTAATTGAAGCTTACAAGGAGAAATACCCAGATCACAAAATCTTGATTACCTTTTTCTCCCCTTCAGGGTATGAGGTTCGAAAAAATTATTTAGGTGCCAACTACGTTTTTTACCTCCCTATTGATACAAAACATAATGCTAAACGTTTCATTTCCGTTGTAAACCCTGTAGTAGCTATTTTTATTAAGTATGAGTTTTGGCATCACTTGCTTAATGAACTCAAGCACAAAAGTATTCCCACATACCTAGTTTCTGCCATATTTCGTCCGGGGCAAATTTTTTTCCGATGGTACGGGTTCTGGAACCGCAAGATGCTTCATTGTTTTAGCCATATTTTTGTTCAGAATGATAACTCTAAACAACTTTTAAATAGCATAAACCGCTTTAATGTAGATGTAACAGGGGATACACGCTTCGACAGGGTTTATGCAACGGCTAAAACGTCTGAAAATTTACCTCTTCTTGATGAGTTTTGTCAGGACTTTCCTATTATTGTTGCAGGAAGCACTTGGCCAAAGGATGAAGAGCTTCTAATCTCATTTATTAAAAACACGAATCTAAGGGTAAAACTAATTATTGCACCTCACGAAATTAATGAAAACAGGGTAAAAACAATAATCCAAACCATTGGTATTTCTTCTATTCGGTTTACTAAACCCGACATGCAACTTGTAAAGGATTCTAAAGTGCTAATTATTGATACAATGGGACATCTTTCTTCCGCTTATCGATATGGAAACATAGCCTATGTTGGCGGAGGATTTGGATCAGGCATCCATAATACACTGGAGCCCGCCACTTTTGGATTACCCATATTATTTGGTCCTAACTACCATAAATTCCGTGAAGCTAAGGAGCTTATCGAGCTAAAAGCAGCGTATTCTATAGATGATGAGAATGAACTTGTTTCAAAGTTTAACAGTTTGCTCAACAACAGGAACCAACTTGCTAATGCTGGAGCTATTTCCTCAATGTATGTAGAAAAAAATATTGGGGCTACACAAAAAGTCCTGTCAATGATTACCCCTAAACCTTAGTTTGTTTAGATTACATGTAAGCATAAAAGTCGCAACATTATAACGGAATAAAACTCTCCCAATTAATATTATCGCCTGAATTTGCGTTGCTGGAATTGGTTAATACATTTATCCAAAACTCATAATCTAAAATATTTATCTTCCCTTTAAACCCATTGCAATGAATCATTCTCCATTTGCAATCAATGCCATTGTCGTTTTTAACAGTTTTTGTTAGTAAATAATTAACCCTATTTAACAATTATTCCATATAAATTATTTTCTTGTAAGGCTTAATCTTTAATCAATTCATCAATATTATTAAAATGTTAATGAGGTAATTAACAATTTATTAACCATAATTAAAACAGAAAAGATTACACTTAATTTATTTTAGCAGTCCAATTTTTTTAACCTAAACCTAAAATTTATTGTTATGAAGAAAAAAAAATTATTGATTACTCTGCTGTTTGCTACAATTGGATTGTACGCCTTGGGGCAGAGTGTTACTACTTCCTCTATCAACGGAAGGGTAATTGATGATAAAGGGGAGCCCGTTCCCTTTGCCATTGTTATGGCACTTCATGAACCTAGTGGATCGTCTTATGGAACATCTACCAGGGATGATGGGGGCTTTAACGTTCCCAATATTCGTACAGGAGGGCCTTATACAATAACCACCAGTTTTCTTGGATATAAAACCGTTACGCTATCCGACGTTTATCTATCTCTTGGTGAAGATCGTAATTTTACATTTACTCTTTATGATGAGGGGATTGAACTTGAAGAAGTAATGATAGTTTATACTGTTAATAAAACATTTAACTCTGACCGAACAGGTGCTGTTACCAACCTAAACACACAGAACATTCAAGAGATGCCAACCATCTCACGCACCATTGAGGATTATACTCGCTTGAGCCCCTTAAGCAATGGTTCAAGTTTTGCAGGTCGGGACAATCGTTTCAATAACTATACAATTGACGGAAATATTTATAATAACAACTTCGGTTTGGGGTCAGGTCAGTTTGCTGCTTCTAACCCTATAAGCATGGAGGTTATTGAAGAAATTCAGATTAACATTGCTCCATTCGATGTACGTCAGGGTGGATTTACTGGAGCCAATGTTAATGCTATCACCAAAAGTGGTACTAATCAATTCCGCGGATCTTTATACGCTTACTACCGCAACCAACAAATGCTTGGTTTAAAAATTGGCGAAGAAAAACTTAGCGTAGATGATGCATTTACCAATATACGCGGGGTTAGTGTAGGTGGACCAATTATTAAAGACCGTTTATTCTTTTTTGCAAGTTTTGAGCAAGAGGCAGCGTCCAATCCTGGTGATAACCGTAGAGCATCACGTCCTGGATTAGCCCCTGATGGTCAAACTGTTTCAAGGGTTCCTGCAGAACATATGGATTTTGTCCGCGAGCAAATGAAAGCAATATATGGGTATGAAACTGGTCCTTATGAAAATTATCCTTTCGGTAACGAAGCCCTGAGGATGAACTTTCGTTTGGATTTGAATATTAACCCAAAACACAGAGCATCATTGCGTTACAATCATTATCAAGCTTTTCGAGACATTACTATCAACGGAAACAGCGTTAGGAATGTAACTCGTTATGGCAACACCAATCGTTATGGCATTGAGGCACTTACCTTCCGCAATGCCAACTATTCCAATGACTACAAGGTCAATTCTCTAGTTGCTGAAGTTAACTCAATAATTAGTAACCGCTTTGCCAATAATCTTAATATTGGCTATACTTATGTTCAGGATCCAAAGCGGGGTATTCCCGGAGATCAAACCTTTCCATTTATCGAAGTATTAGAATGGGTGGGTGGAGACATTCCTGGCGGAGATATAAATAACCAGGGTACACCTTTATACTATTTCTCCCTAGGAAATGAATTGTATAGCGTTGGAAACCTTCTTGCTAATAACATTTTTAATGTGACCAACAACTTCTCAATGTTCATAGGAAAACATACTTTAACTGCTGGGGTTAATTTTGAGTACATGACTTTTGATAATGCTTTTAACCCAAATGCACATACATTTTATAGATTTAACTCATATCAAAACTTCCTTGATGTAGTTGTTGATAGATTACCCGGAGCAGTACCTGACGGATTTGCCATGAGTTATTCTTATGCTGGCCCTAATGATTTGCCCATGGATGAAACAGCATTTGGTCAATTCGGTGTTTATTTACAAGATAAATTCAAGATAAACAATAATCTTGTCGTTACAGGAGGTTTACGAATTGATGTTCCTTTCTTTCCCATTGACCTTCCAAGAAACGACAGATTAGAAGAAATTGCTCCTGAGTTTACCGATCCTTTAGATCCAAATAAGATAATCATTCCCGATGTAAGCCAATTACCCCCCTTGCGGTTATTGCTTTCACCTCGACTATCTTTTAACTACGATGTGTTTGGAGATAACAGTTTACAATTGCGTGGGGGTACAGGTTTCTTTTCGGGACGTATTCCTTTTGTCTGGATATCGAATCAAGTTTCTGCAAACGGGGTTACTCGTGGGATGACTGGTTGGGATCGTTATACCCGGAGAACTGATGATGAAGGTAACCCCTATTGGCAAGAGAATCTATGGGGACAAGGAGGAAGACCTGAGTGGGATGGTTTTAAAGAAAATCCAGCATTTTATAAACCTAGCGGCGATGATCTTGAAGCTCAAGTTTCAAGGGATATTAACATTACTGATCCCGATTTTAAATTTCCTCAAGTATGGCGTACCAACCTCGCTGCAGATTACCGTCTTCCTTTCGATATTATTGCTACACTTGAAGGTATATATTCAAAAGATTTTAACAGCCCATTAGCTCAAAATATTAACCTAGCCGAACCAGCAGGTACTTTCAGCGGTATTGATCAAAGGCCATATTATTCAAGTTATACTGCAAATAGCGATTTTAACGAGGTAATGATGCTTACAAATACAAATAAAGGTTACTACTGGTCAATTACAGCACAATTACAAAAAGATTTTGAAAATGGTATCGTCACAAGTATTGCATATACCCGCGGTGTTAGTCGTGATTATGGATTAATTGGAGGATCACAGGCTGGTTCCTTATGGCCAAATGTTGTACAAGAAAATCGTAATGACCCCGAAATAGGCTATAGCCGTTTTGACCAACCCAATCGAATTGTAGGTTATGTTAGTTTAAATACTAAAGTTTTTAACCCAATTAATACAACCACAATTTCACTATATTACATTGGGGGAGAAGGAGGTAGATATAGTTACGTTTATTCTGGGAACTTTGGAGACAGAGCATCCAGGTTGATGTATATCCCAAAAGAGCAAAGTGATATAACCTTCCTACCTCTAAACGTTGGAGGTCAAGAAATCTCTCCTGCAGAACAATGGAATATTTTAGATGAATACATAAAACAAGATAATTACTTAAGCAAACATCGAGGTGAAATTGCAGAACGCAATGGTGCTTTACTCCCCTGGTTACACCGTTTCGATCTTAGAGTGGCACAAGATATAGTTTTTACTAATAGCCCTGACCGCAATAAAATACAAATCACTTTTGATATCCTTAATGTGGGCAATCTTATCAATAGCGAATGGGGTGTGAGTGAGAATGTTTGGCAAAGCGCACCTATTAACTATGTAGGCAGAAATTCTGACACCAATTTACCAGAATACCGCTTGAATACAATTAGTGGTACTACTGGTTTACCAACAGAAACTTATAGAACGGTAATAAACATTGATCAAACATGGAAAGCTCAGGTTGGTGTTAGATACGTCTTCTAATAATTAAATAAATTGATCAAAAACAAGGCTATCCAAAAGTATAGCCTTGTTTTTTTTATAACTGCAACAGTTGGATTGTTCTTGTACATCTTTCTTATTTCAATTATTGATTCATAGTCTAAAGATTTTATAAAATAAAAAGGTGCTTTTCAAATTAAAATTCTTTATTTTTATTGCTCATAAACCCATTACCGAATTAAAACCTAAAACCTATGAGACCAGCGAATTTTCTTACGACTATAATCTTGATGGTTCTCTTTTCTAGTCAACTTTACCCCCAGGGAACAATTAGAGGTGTAGTAAAGGATGGAGAAACAAATGAGGTTCTATCAGGTGCCTTGGTGGCCATCAAAGAAACCACATTGGGTGTAATTACTGACATTAACGGGAACTTTAAGCTTAAAGTTCCAGAAGGGAGCCAAACCATTGTTTTTGTTTTTCTGGGTTTTGAGCCTCACGAGCAAACCATTCAGATGGAAAAGGGAAAAACACTAAACCTTGGTCATATAATGTTAAAACCCATGTCGTTTGGTATTACTGGCATTCAGGTGGTTGCCGAAAGAGCACGAGAAAGAGAAACTCCTGTTGCCTTCTCTAGCCTATCAAAGGTTGAACTTCAACAGGTTTTGGGCTCTCGCGATTTACCAATTGCCATGAACATTACTCCCAACGTTTACTCAACACCGCAAGGAGGTGGTGCCGGCGATGCCCGAATCAACGTAAGGGGTTTTAATCAAGGCAATGTTGCCATTATGATAAACGGAGTACCAGTTAATGACATGGAGAATGGCTGGGTTTACTGGAGCAACTGGGATGGAATAGGGGATGCCACATCATCCATTCAGCTCCAAAGAGGTCTTAGTGCTATTAATCTTGCCACCCCTTCGATTGGTGGAACAATGAATGTTATTACTGATCCTTCAAGAAGAAAAGAGGGTTTTGTTTTCCGTCAGGAGGCAGGCTCTGGAAACCTAATCAAAAGTACAATCTTTGGTCATACCGGGTTAATCAACGAAAGATGGGCGCTCAGTGCTGGTGCTGTTCGCAAAATAGGAAATGGTATCATTGATGCCACTTGGACCGATGCCTGGGCCTACTATGTTGGTGCTACATATATTCTTAACAGAAATAACCGTTTCGAGGTTTTTGCCATGGGGGCTCCACAGTATCATGGTCAAAACTCATACATGCAGAATATCGCTGCATACAACCACGAATATGCCAAAAGCATAGGATTTAAACAAGAAGCTCTCGATGCTTTCCCCGAAGCGAACGCTGGTCGATACTATAACCAGAACTGGAATGGCATTTCACCAACCTATATCTCACGTCAGTGGTGGAATGGCGCAAAATACCAACGGCATTCCCCTTATATCATGAACGAGAGAGAAAACTATTACCACAAGCCCTTGGTAAATTTTAATTGGTACTCCAAGCTTGGAGAAAACACTTCTCTTTTCACAACAGCATACTATTCAGGAGGAAAAGGAGGCGGATCAGGAACTTATGGAAGTATGAGGTGGGATAATTCGGGCCCCTCTCGTATTGTTGACTGGGATGCCACAATTGACAGAAATATGAATGCAGACACTTCTCTTGGTATTCTGCGCAACTCTGTGAATAACCAGTGGACTGTAGGAGCCATTTCAAAGTTTAAGTGGAAAGTTAACGATAACCTAACTACTTCCTTTGGTGTTGACTTTCGCACAGCAGAAATCCAGCACTATAGGGAAGTACGCGACTTGCTGGGAGGTAACTACTTCCATTTTACCGGTAATCAATTCGATCCAAACCTGGCAAACCATCTCAAAGGGCTAGGCGATAAAATCGATTACGATTTTACCAACAACGTTAAGTGGGCTGGAGGGTACGCCCAGGGCGAATATAGAACAGGCGACTTTACTGGCTTCGCCATGGCAGGATATTCTGTTATTAATTACAGCTATATCAATTTTTTCCTTAAAGGAAACGATGATAAGGAGCTGGTTCGAGAATCAGGTATTATTGGTGGCTACCAGGTAAAGGGTGGTGGAAACTACAATATTTCACAAGCCGTTAACGCATACATCAACCTTGGATATGTTTCGAAAGTTCCCATATTCGACGCTGTAATTGACGATAGAAGCGGATCTCTAAACGAAAATCCTGTAAATGAAACTTTCACTTCCTTCGAAATAGGGTCATCCTACAAGTCGCTGAATGGCAAGTTTACCATAAATGGGAACGGTTACTACACCAAGTGGAACAACCGTGCAAGAACTATCTCCGTATTGCTCCAGAATGGCGACGAGGGCTTGATATCTCTCACCGGAATGGATCAACTGCATTATGGTTTCGAAATAGAAGGTGCTTATCAACTCTTCAACTGGTTAACCATTAATTTTGCAGGGGCCATCAACAGCTGGACACATACAAGCGATGCTTCAGGCAAGTACAAGGACTGGTCAAACCCTAGTTCAATTGACTCTACCTTTAACTACTACGTTAAGGACCTTAAAATTGGCGACGCTCCTCAAACACAGGGAGTACTTGGAGTAACATTGCTTTACAAAGGACTTCGATGCCAATTGCTTTCCCGGAACTATGCAAATCACTATGCCAATTGGGATCCTTTTAGCCGAATTGATCCAAACGATCGTCAACAAGTATGGATGATACCAAATTACTCCGTATTTGATTTACATAGCTCATTCGATGTGCCATTCGAAACAAAAGTAAAATTCCAAATCTTTGCCCATGTTTTTAATATCCTTGATAAGATATACGTTCAGGATGCTGTTGATAATAGCAGCTATAACGGGTACTACGGCGCTAACAATGAATATTCACATACGGCCATGTCGGCTGAAGTTTTCCTTGGTATGCCCAGAATGGTTAATGTTGGAATGATGGTTACCTTTTAGCCAAAGCAAATAGTAACTTTAAAGAGGCTGTCTCAAAAGGGCTTAATATTGTATTTATTACTCAGTGTAACTCTGTTTTGTCTCTGTGGAACACTGTGATCCAGTGTTTTATAAATAATACGGTGTTTTACAGACTGTTTCACAATGAACTTTTGAGACAGCCTCTTTTCTTTTTAGCTTGTGCAAAAATTTATTTGGTAATAATAAAACAGGTAGCTAAATTGTATCCCCTATTTTGCACTAGATTGGTTATCTAATTTACTTTGCATAACATTAACTATGTTCAAAACATTCAGACATTTATATACATCTAACCATTTAATCATGAAGAAAAAACTACAACACATTATTCTCCTTTTGCTCTTTATGGTATCTTTTATGAGTTTTACCATGGCACAGGGAGAAATAAAAGGGATTGTGGTAGATGCCAGCAATGATGAACCATTGATTGGTGCTACAGTTATTATTGAAGGAACTTCCGTCGGCACAAATTCAAAGCTTGATGGAACATTCACCCTAAAGGTACCCGAAGGAAACCAGATTGTTGTTATAACTTTTATTGGTTACTCCGAAAAGAAGGTGGAGGTACACATAAAGGATATTGTAGATCTTGGGAAGATTCAACTTTCAAGTGAAGCCGTTGGCATTGAGGAGATCATGATTGTATCGTCCATTGTTCGCGATCGCCAAACACCTGTTGCAGTTTCAACCATTAAGGCTGAGACAATCATTGAGAAATTGGGCACACAGGAGTTCCCAGAAGTTCTTAAATCAACCCCTAGCGTATACTCAACTGCAGCTGGTGGTGGCTATGGGGATGGACGTATCAACCTTAGAGGTTTTGATTCAAACAATATCGGTGTGCTTATTAACGGAGTTCCTGTTAATGACATGGAGAATGGTCGTGTTTACTGGAGCAATTGGGCTGGTTTAGCCGATGTAACTCAAACCATGCAAGTGCAAAGAGGATTAGGAGCCTCTCGATTGGCCATTAGCTCTGTAGGGGGGACTATTAACATTGTAACTCGCAGCACTGATGCTCGAAAGGGTGGATCTGTATTCTACGGTTTGGGTAATGATGGTTATCAAAAACAATCCTTTACCCTTTCAACCGGGCTTTATGATAATGGATGGGCAATTACTGCTTCAGGAAGCAGAACTACTGGAGACGGATTCGTAATGGGAGCTAGGTTTGAAGGGTGGTCGTACTTTTTCAACGTCAGCAAAAAGATCAACGATAACCATACTCTCGCCCTAAACGCCTTTGGAGCTCCTCAATGGCATAACCAAAGGTATACCCGACAATTAATCCAGACTTACCGAGATCATAAGCATGGCATCAGGTACAACCCCGACATGGGCTATAAAAATGGAGATATCTACACAACTTCCTACAATTATTACCACAAACCGCAAATTTCACTTAGCCATTTCTGGAACATCCAACCCAGCACCATGCTTTCAACATCTGCCTACGTTTCCCTTTCTAGCGGAGGCGGAAGAAGAATTTATGGCGACAATGCCAACTGGCTAAGATTTAACGCGACCAATGGTCTTCCATACAGCGATACAAAACTCACTCCCGATGGATATCTTGACTTTGATGCTGTGATGGCAGCAAATCGGGAGTCCATTTCTGGTGCACAAGCTATTGTCGCAAATGCCATTAACTCGCACGACTGGTATGGAATGCTATCCACCCTTATTCACGATATTGACAACTTAAAGCTGACAGGTGGGCTTGACCTTAGGTATTACAAGGGATACCACGGGTACGAAATTGAGGATTTGTTGGGCGGAGAGTACTTCCTTAACAGCGGTAACAAAAACAGGGATGCTGGCACTCCGCTTTACGAAGGCGATTTAGTGAACTATCACGATATGGGTGAAGTATCCTGGGTTGGAATTTTTGGTCAAGCCGAATATGTAACGCCAGAATATTCAGCTTTCATTTCAAGTTCCCTTTCGCAAACCGGTTACCGTAGAACTGATTTCTTTAGCTATTTGGATAACGATCCTAATCAACAGTCTCCTTGGCATAACTTTTTAGCTTATAGCATTAAAGGGGGTGCCAATTACAACATCTCCCAAAACCATAACGTATTTATTAATGGAGGATATTTTACACGCGCTCCTTTTATGAGCTACGTTTTTCTGAATTACCTGAACGATTTTAATGAGGGAGTTAAGCATGAACGGGTTCTTTCATTTGAGATTGGCTATGGTTACCGAAGTCACATACTTAGCGGAAATCTTAGCTTATATCGCACCAATTGGATTGACAAAGCTCTTACCAGACGTATTGGTGATGTTACAGCCAATATCTCTGGTCTAAATGCTCTTCACCAGGGTGTTGAGCTGGATTTTATCTTTAAACCAATAAAAGAATTGGATATCAAGGGAATGCTTTCCCTTGGCGATTGGGTGTGGACTGACGATGTGATTGCTGATATTTACAACGAGAATCAGGAGTTGATAGGAACTGCTGCAGTTTATGCAGGAGGCCTACATGTGGGTGATGCAGCACAAACGACCGCTGCCATCGGTTTTGATTATGAGGTTCTTCCTCGCTTTAAGGTTGGAATGGATTTCAATCACTACGACAGGTTATACGCATTTTTTAACATCGAAAACCGCACTACCCTGTCAGAAAAAGGGATTGATGCCTGGCAGATGCCATCATACCAATTGCTAGATGCAAGCCTTCGATACGATTTTAAAATTGGCAACCAAAATGCTTCAATTTTTGGAAAGGTGAACAATCTTCTCAATACCGAAGTGATTAGGGATGCCAACGATGGCACGACCCATGACTTTGACACAGCTCTTGTTTACTATGGATTTGGACGCACTTGGAGTTTATCTCTAAGAATACGTTTTTAGTAAAACTCTTACCGATAAAAAAAACTCACTGATATGAAAAATTTTAAAAACTATCAAATACTCCCAGCTGCCTTGTTTTTAGTGCTGGTAATCTCGTGCGATCCAAACAAAGAAATATACGATGCTCTTGATGCCATGAAGGGTCCATTTAAAAGGTCTGTTGAATACACTTTAACCGAAGCCGATTATATTTCATTGGGGGGGATTATTAATACATACAAAGCGTTTAACGATACTATTGAGGCTAAGGATTATATTCCAGGATTGTTGTCCCAAAAATTTCGGGCTTTAAACCTAGGCAGCAGTGCCCTTGTGTCCTTTAACCACTTAATGCTACACCCCATTTGGTGGGATGCTGGATTTGGATACGAACTCACTTTCGACGACTATGCATACATTGGTGTTGATAATGCCTTTAACCATAATAACCCGGCATCACAGTACTTACCGAATTTTTTACTAAAACAATACCCTGATGCTCAGGAGGGTGAAAGTGTTACTATTATTTACAATTTTTCAACCGATGATGGGATCATTTTAAACCTTGAGGTTTATCAATTCTCGGGTACTTTATGGGAACTTATGGAAACAATTGAAGATATACCTTACGTCGGGTATGAAATGACCTCTGAAGATTATGAAAATTTTGGGGGGAGTATCGCTTTATACCATAACTTTAGTGGTGATAACGATCCTGATCTTTACCTTCCTGCATTCCTCAAGTATAAGTTTCCTTTCGACCCCATCCATTCCGAAAGGGTTATTAAATATAAGTATTTCCAAGGTGGTCAAAATAATGATGTTATTGATCACTATTCATTTGATGGTGTGATATGGCATAAGACTTCATCCGTTGAGCAGAGAACTGAGCAGTACGTTTTTGGAGAAAATGGCTGGGCTTTTGATCCTACGGTTACTGTAGAATTAGTCAAAGATGACTATATGTACATGGCAATAATTGATCCTATTCCTCATCCCTATTACAATGATTTTGGCTACTACTACGGTGCAAGTGCCTACTACAGTAACTTCGATATTCGCTTACTGGGCAGAAGGCTTGCTAAAAATGATGATGGCAGCTATGTTGATCCTGAATTAGGGGAAATATATGACAACGAAGGTACTGAAGCTGCCATGAATGAAATGTTAAGGCGTATTGTTGAGGAAGCTTTTATACTTCTACTGCAGTACAATTATCCTGATGCAGTACCTCAGGTAGGTGGAGTTGATGTACACTATATCCTTCAGTTTGAAACCTTTGCAGACAACTTCATCCGATCATACCCCGAAGCAGAATATCAATGTATTGAGGCAGGGAATCCTCCTCAGTTCATACTTATTGAAGGTCCAAGAGACAGGCAATAAAATAAAAGTGATATACAAGAAATGAGGCTATCCATTATGGGACAGCCTCATTTCTTGTTTGTGCCAAATCAAAATGCGAAAATTATTTAGAATTATTTTTTAATCATTTTTCTAACATATTTATTACCATCATTGCCTATCAAGCAAACCATATATAGACCTTGCTTTAAATCTCCAGTACTTATTTGCATTGAATTCAAAGGATTCTCTATTTTTTTAACAACCTGCCCCAAAACATTATAAATAGTTATTTTACTAATACTATTATAACTTTCAATGTGGATGTAGTCATTAAAGGGGTTAGGAAATAGGGAAATCCGTTCTTCATTGATTATATCAGCAGAATTACCCGTTTCCACAATATCTGCAAGAGACCGAGGAAAGATCTGCATATCGGCATTAAACTGAGTAACAAGGGCTACCATATGAACCGGTGTTGTTGGTATTGGTGTCCCAAAGTAATCCAAACCAGCACTTGCATTGGGAGTTCTTAAAATACCCGTTCCGCTTGGATCGAAAATATTGTAAGATTTACTGGTGGCAAAGTTAACATCGTCTGTATCAAACTCAATATTTTCGATATAGACTAGCATAGATTGGTGTTCCGGAGCCAACTGTATTAAGGTTAGCTGAAGGGGTTCAATTACATTACCCGAAGAGGTTGCTGCACCGGGATCCTCAACTGGGACAAACTGCAGCAGTTGGCTGTAGGAGGTCAGCGTTCCCTTTAAACCGGTAATGCCATCGTATAGATTATACTCTGAAGTGATAAGTCCCTCGTAATCATCTATTACTATGGCTCCACTGCTATCCTGAATGTACTTTTGGTTTCGCTGACCATGCTGATGAGTGAGGAAAACCTCGCCCGTGATATGATACACCAAAGTACCCTGATCTTGCAGTCGGAGGGCTGCTATATTCTCAACTTCAATCGCTTGTGGTGCCTCTTCAACGGATACATCATCAATGTACCATTGGTGAGCATTTTCGCCCTGGTATACAAAGGCAATGTAAATAACCGAACCAGCATAGCTTGAAAGATCAACTACTTTTTGAGTGTAACTGTTGATGCTACTGGCTGATTCGTATACCTCAACAAACTCTTCTTGTAATGGATTGCCGCTACCCACTGATATTTTCACACCGCTATATTCATAGTCACCCATCAACCCATTTCTTTCGAAAAACTTAAGTAACATCTTCCCCTCGTCGGGAATGCTTATCTGTGGTGTAACCAACCAAGAATCTGATGCTTCGTTTGTAATAAAATTATGGTATGCCGCCAAATTCCCACTATTAGCGATTGATGTCGATTGCCAGCCCCCTCCATCAAATGCATAGTGGCTCCAGGTTGTTGGTGGTACAGATACTTCAAAACCTTCAGACCATGGAAAATCTTCAACTACATTATCACTAATTTCAACTAGTATGACTTCCTTTTCCATATCATCTGAAATAATGATTGTCCCCGAGCGTGTATAAAACCCTGCCCTTTCTATGGAATAGCTATGGGAACCCATAATTACATCATCAAACATGTACGCTCCCTCACTATAGGTAACATCATCAAAGGTAATAATGGCATCAGTAATGTTATCCCCTGCTTCGTCAATAATGCTGAAGTTAATAACAAATGTTGGTACCCCATTTAAGTAAATATCTTCCAACGATCTTGGAAATATCTGCACTTCATTGTTGAACTGCGAAACAATTGCTATCATGTCTCGTGCTCCACTGGGCACCACGGTTCCAAAGTAATCAAGCTGTGCACTTTGGCTCGGAGTGCGAATTACACCTGTTCCGGTTGGGTCTACAACATTATAGTTCGTACTTGGATTCAGCGTTTCTAACTCTGTGTTAAACTCAATTTCATTGATTCGTACCAGCATGGATTGATAAGTTGTATCCAGATTGCTAAAGGTTATTACCAATGGTTCAACCAAATTTCCTGTTGATGAAGCTTCACCGGGGTCTTCAGTAGGAATTAACTGCAGTAAACTGTTATATAGGCTTAACTTTCCCTTCAACTCTGTTATACCGTCGTAAAGGTTATATTGTGTCGTAATTATACCCTGAGAATCGTCGATAAGTATAGCAGCAGAATTATCCTGAACAAATTTCTGGTTACGCTGACCATGTTGATGGGTTATGATCACCTCTCCCATAATCTGGTAAACAGTACTATTGTCTGCTTCTTGCTCGTATAACTCCTCAATATTTGCCACCTCAACTACTTCCTTGCTTTCCTGTGAATAAGAAATTAGGGATGAAATAAAAATTAGTGTTACCATTAGAATGGAAAATTTTTTCATATAACTTATTTTTTAAAGTTGAACAATAGTATGTATCCTTCCGTAAATGCTTTATTTTACAATAAACCAAGAGTAATGTTAACTGTTTATCGCTCTTCAAATCTACAGTTATTTTGGCTTGACTCCAAAAAATCTATCAATAATAGAGTGTAAAAAACTAATATTTGCTTTAATTTTTTCTTTTCACCGTTTCAATAATCCTTTTTGAAAAACACTTATTAAGGTTATTTTTTGATTAATTTTTCGTTTATTAAATGTTATCCTTCTATTATCAAAGCACTTAATACTTACGCTTTGATACACAGGACGGTTTTGCAATGTGCAGAATAAGAGCGCGTTGCAATGTTAATAACTTTAACTAATTGTTTATTTCTTCAACTCTCAAAGCTTGGAATTTTTTGTTTCGGTTTCCTACCTTGCAAGCACTTTGCTTTTTGCTGAAAAAATTTCTACACGACTTTTATTCAGCAAGTTAAATTTTATTGAATTTTTCAAAACATAACAATCAGTATGCAACAAATGAGTAAGGAGGAAAATGTAGCCACGACTAAAGATGTTAAGGTAAAGGAAGCTATCTATTCCTTTGATGAGGCCATGGCAGCAACGGTTCAGTATTTCAATGGTGACGAAATGGCCGCCAAGGTTTGGGTTAGCAAATACGCTATAAAGGATTCCTTTGGAAATATCTACGAACGCACCCCCGAAGACATGCATTGGCGTTTGGCCAATGAGATTGCTAGGATTGAGAAAAAATATTCAAACCCAATGAACGCTCAGGATATTTTCAATCTCCTTAAGGAATTCAAGTATATCGTACCCCAGGGAGGGCCCATGACCGGAATAGGAAATCCCTACCAGATTGCCAGTCTTTCCAATTGCTTTGTCATCGGTTCAAAGGGTGATGCTGATTCCTACGGTGGAATCATGAAGGTGGATGAGGAACAGGTACAGCTGATGAAACGCCGTGGGGGTGTTGGACACGACCTTTCGCATATACGCCCTAAAGGTAGCCCGGTGCTCAATAGTGCGCTCACATCAACAGGTGTTGTTCCATTTATGGAACGTTACTCCAACTCAACACGGGAAGTAGCTCAGGACGGAAGGCGTGGAGCGCTCATGCTATCAATTTCCATAAAGCATCCTGATGCCGAAAAATTTATCGATGCCAAAATGGAAGCGGGGAAGATTACTGGAGCTAACGTATCGGTAAAAATTGATGATGAATTTATGAATGCTGTTGTCGAGGGAAAATCTTATATACAACAGTACCCGGTTAACTCATCAAATCCAAAATACAAGCAAGAAACTGATGCTCAGGCGTTATGGAAGAAAATAATCCACAACGCATGGAAATCGGCTGAACCCGGAATGCTATTTTGGGATACGGTAATCCGTGAATCAGTGCCCGATAGTTACGCAGATCTTGGGTTTAAAACCGTTTCAACCAACCCATGTGGCGAAATTCCCTTGTGCCCCTACGATAGCTGCCGACTTATCGCTCTTAACCTATACAGCTACGTTGAAAATCCTTTCATGGCTAAAGCTAAGTTTAACTTCGATCTTTTCAAAGAGCATGTCCATGCTGCGCAACGCATAATGGACGACATTATTGATCTTGAGCTGGAAAAGATCGATGCCATTCAGGCAAAGATCGACAACGATCCAGAGGATGATGAGACTAAAAATGTAGAGCGAAATCTCTGGAGTAAAATTCGCCAAAAAGCAATACAGGGTCGCCGTACGGGAATAGGTATAACCGCCGAAGGCGATATGCTTGCAGCCTTAGGCCTTCAGTATGGCTCCGATATAGGCATTGACTTTGCTGTAGAAGTTCAAAAAACCTTGGCCATTGAGGCTTACCGTTCATCGGTATTTCTTGCCAAGGAACGTGGTCCTTTCCCTATTTTCGATGCACAACGTGAGAAGAGTAATCCCTTCATCAATCGCATTAAGGATGAGGATTTGGATCTTTACAACGATATGGTAAAGTATGGACGTAGAAACATAGCCCTGCTTACCATTGCCCCAACTGGAACCACCAGCCTGATGACCCAGACTACTTCGGGTATTGAGCCAGTTTTTATGCCTTTTTATAAACGCAGACGAAAGGTTAATCCAAATGATAAAAATGTAAAAATATCCTTTACCGATGAGGTTGGCGACTCTTGGGAAGAGTTCAATGTGTTCCACCATAAGTTCCTTACATGGCTCGAAGTGAATGGTTACAACGCAGAGGATGTAAAAAACTTTAGCGAAGAAGAAGTAACAAAGCTTATTGAGAAATCGCCCTACCATAAAGCTACATCCAACGATGTTGACTGGGTAAGTAAAGTTAAAATGCAGGGCATGATTCAAAAATGGGTGGATCATTCTATAAGCGTTACAGTTAACCTTCCCTCCAACATCACAGAAGAGATGGTTGCCAAGGTTTATCAAACCGCTTGGGAGAGCGGATGTAAGGGTTGCACTGTATATCGCGATGGTTCTCGCGATGGCGTTTTGATTTCAGCCTCGAAGAAGGATGATCAAAGCGAAAACATACACCCATCAAAACGTCCACAGGTGCTCGAATGCGATGTTATTAGATTCAAGAACAACTCTGAGAACTGGATTGCCTTTGTGGGTTTATACAATGGCAAACCCTACGAAATATTCACTGGTATTTCAGAGGATGATGTATTACCTATCCCCAAAGCGGTGAGGAAAGGGAAAATCATCAAAATAAAGGATGAGAATGGTAGCCGATACGATTTTCAGTACGTTGATAAGTTTGGCTATACCAATACGGTTGGTGGGCTATCGCACATGTTCAACAAGGAGTTCTGGAATTACGCCAAGCTCATTTCGGGAGTGCTTCGCAATGGTATGCCCATACCCGATGTTGTAAACCTGGTTAGCTCTCTAAGGCTCGATAACGAAACCATCAATACATGGAATGCTGGTGTTGAAAGGGCCTTGCGCCAGTACATTCCAAATGGCACTAAGGCAAAGAAAGGTCAACGTTGTGAGTGTGGATCCGACTCATTAATATACCAAGAAGGATGCCTAATATGCACTAATTGCGGGAACTCTAAGTGTGGTTAGATTTTTTCGTAACCCTCAATAAATTCAAGCCCCCTGCAAATTTTTTTGCAGGGGGCTTTCCATTATCATGGGTTAAACCTTACTAATTAGCCGCACTCTCTATTCTTGCTGCCTCAACCTTAGCTTTATCGATTACGCTTTTTGCCTTTGCGTCCGCTTCATCGATAATTTTCTTTGCAGCCTTTTCTCCCTCACTTCTTATCTTATCGGCTGTAACCTTAGCCGCTCTTTCGGCAATAACACCCTTGCCTTTAGCCTCATCTTCCACTTTTTTGGCATTGGCATTCGCCTCTTTTTTCACAGCTTCAGCTGCTTTACGTGCTTCAGCACGAATATTTTCAGCCTGTTTTTCTGCATCTCTGATCAACTTGTCCGCTTGCTCTTTGGCCTTTCGACGAGCTTCCTCCTTGGCTTGATCAACTTTTTCGTCTATCTTTTCCTTAACCTGATCTTTCACCTGATCCTTTATGCTCTGGGCAGCATCGCCCATATCTAGTTTAACATTAGGATTTGTTGCTGTTCCGGTTACAAATAGATTTAACTTAACAACATCGCTTTGCCCAATGGATAAACCCTTTGCTGCGGCAAAGTTAGTAACGCTCTCCAAAGCCTGCGATGCAGGACCCAACTTCGATCGAGGCATCTCCAGCTTTATCTTGTAGTCAATGGTTTGATCGATGCCCATGTCGCCCCCAAAATTCATCTTAATTCCCGATGCCTCAGTATCAAAAGGTTTGATGTAAATCCTTCCTTGCTTTACTTCCAAATTGGCCATGAAATCCTTTAAGCGAGGATTACTTATATCCTCGTTCTTCAATAAATCACCAATTTTGGTGAATGTTGGGGCATTCACAATGGCAATACTTTTGCATCCCAACACACCCATTGCATTAATGGAATTAAGGTCAGGTGTCATTAATGTGTCAAGAATGGCATTGAGTGAAAGTTTGGTTGACACATTCCCTGTAATTTTTTTTGCCTGTGGTGCCATGTTCTCTATCATGCTGAATGATCTGAATGCTGATGGAATGTCGAAATTCTTAATATCCATGGCAAAATCAATTTTTGGTTCTTCCATGTTCTGAGTATTATACTCCCCTGTCAGATTCATACTTCCCTTTAGCATGTTCATCCCCACATTATCCATTTGCACTTTTCCGTCGCGAACAATAATCTTTCCTTTGATGTCATCAATATCCAGCTTATCGAATATAACTTTCTTAATGTTGGAGGTTAGCACAAAGTCAATATTCTTAGGCACTTCAATAACCGACATGGGTACAGTATCCTGAACTTCGGTTGTTTCCTCTGCCTCTTCTCCCATCAGCTCGTTCAGATCGATAAGCGAAGAGCGCAGGTTGAGAGTACCCTTAATGGTTTCATCGCTGAAAACAAAGGGGATAAAGTTCTCTAAACGCCCATCAAGCTGAAGATCGCTTGAACCGATGCGGGCATCGAACGATGCCAGCTGAACATACTTTGGGCTGAAATTCAATGTTGTTTCCAAAATTTTCATCGCCTGTGGAAGATCAGGACTTTCAAATTCAAAGTTTACAAGTTTTAACGATCCATCCGCCTTAAATTTCTCGTATTGCTCATTCTCTATATATGACATAAGCCCCCCAAACTCCATGTTGCTCTCAAGGATTCCTGCAATAGTCATGTCTTCGAGGGGAATAACATCGGCAAGACTATTAAAATCGATAACACCTACCATCGAACCGGCAACGTACATATCGCTCATTGGGGTGCGAACACTAAGGGCAATGTCGAATGGGTTTCCTGCCATTTCAAGATGAAATTTAGATACATCAATCGTGGTTTTGTCCTCATCCACACCATCGTAAAAAATCTTGGTCTTTACGCTAACGTTTTCAACCGCTTTGGGCAAATCGGGGTATTGAAATCTAGCATTGCTAACTGTAAGATCGATACCTACGCTTGGAAGCGTTGTTTCGGTAACCGAACCTTTTACCCACCCATTTAAACTCAAATTCCCGGATGTTTCGAGTCCTTCAAAATCTGACATGTAAATTGCAGGAATCATGGAAAGAAGTGATTTGAAATCAGTTTTGGGTGTGGAAAAAGTTATGTTAACATCTATATCGTCAGTTGGCATAAGTACGCTTCCCTTAAAATTTAAGCTGATATCATTTATTGAGAAAAGGTTATCATTAAAGGTATAAACATCGTTCATAAGATCTGCTCCAATCTCAGCATCAAAAGCTACGGGTGCATTACGAACATAACGAATTCCATCCATGAAGAAATTGAAACTGGCAATAGTAGTTTTTATCTGCAAGTCGGTTTGATCCATCCCCATGTCACCCGATAGCACAAAGTTTAGATTCTCAATGGTTGCCTTCATGTCTGACTCCCCATCAATATAGCTAATTGTAGCATTACGTATCTCTAACTTTTCCAATACAACCCTCATGGTCATGGGTTCTTCTTCAACCTCTTCAATTATTTCCTCTTCTTCATCGGAAAAAACAAAAATGTCCCAATTAGCCTTTCCTTCAGGAGTGATAATTGCTGCCATTATAGGGTTGATCAATAAAATAGATTTAACCTGCATGTTCTCCATTTTTATCACGCTCTTGATATCAACCTTCACGCTAAACTCGTCAAAAGCAACTAGGGTTTGCCCTTCAAACTCATCAATCCCCACTATGCTTAAATCCATCAATCCGATGTAAACATCGGGGAATCCCTTAAATATGGACACCTTAAAGTCGCTAAACTCAACATTAGCATTGACATTTTTGTTGATCTCCGTTTTAGCCAATTCAAGCAGCTGGGGCTTGAAAACAATGGGAATCACAATGGCAGCTCCTATGATCAGAATGATAGTGATCAAGATGGTGATTATGAAAATCTTCAATACTTTTTTCATGATAACAGGGAGTTAGGTTCAGATTACCAAAGTTAAACTTTTGCATCAAAAGATGTAAAGCAAATATTGATTTTTTGATAAGTTAAATATTTATTGATGATTATCATTCCCTTCCGAAGTAATGCTTATATAAAGCATTCTGAGGATTAAAAGCATAAGAATGGGGAATACTACCGTTTGAAGAAATCTGAAGATAAAGTAGTTTAGGAAACCGGTATAAATTAGGGTAGCAAAACCAATGATAATGGTCATATCGAAAAGCATTAATAGCATGTTGCTATTAGGCGACTTGAAGAATCTGGGGACATACTCCTGTAACTTTTCTTCATTAAAATTCCGAATTATAAAGTAAAGGCATAATGTGAAAAGTAGTGGTGATATAACACCGAATATTACGAGCACATAAACAGATGACCATACATTGAAGCTGTAAAGAATCCCACCAAAAAACGAAATCAGCAAGTTGAGGGAGAAACGAGGGCCTGTTCCCACTAAATTTTCTATCCAGTAAAAGATTATAGTCTTTCTATTTTTTTCTCTATCGTTCAAAATAAATTGCTATTTCGTAATTATTTAAGTAAAAGTAATAAATGAATAGAAAAAGTTTACGCTTGAATGATAAGGTATGAAAGGTATGCAAAATATATTAATACGAAAATCGCCCCCTCTTTTCGATCGATCTTTTGTCCGGGTCCAAGAAGAACAAAGACAAAAAGCAGGATACTTGCAAGACAGGTAACCAAAATATCAATGGTTGATCCTGGGTAAAATGGCAATGGGCGAATAACGCTGGAAAGGCCTAATACCATAAAAATATTGAATATGTTAGATCCTACAACGTTGCCGATGGCAATGTCTGAATTTCCCTTAAAAGCTGCAACGGCAGAGGTTACCAACTCGGGGAGAGAAGTACCTACGGCAACTACTGTCAGACCAATAAGTGCATCGGACACACCCAAGGAACGGGCAATTGTAGTTGCCGAATCGACAATAAGAACTCCACCACCATAAAGCCCAGCAATTCCAAGAATAACTAACAATACAGAAATGTATGTTTTTCGAACCTTAACTTCCGACGATGGTGGATTTTTATCGGCCTGCGCCGATTTGTAGGTATAGAAAAAGAATATCCCGAGAAAGGTTAATAGAATAATGCCGTCAATCCTAGATAAGATTGATTCATTGGCACTGTCAATCAGGCTATCGCTACCAAGAATTAGGAGCATTATGGCTGCGAATAAAGTGTAAGGTATTTCTACTTTAACCGTTTTACTTTGAACATTAATGGGTTTTATTACCGCTGCTATGCCTATAATCAAAAAGATGTTCATGATATTGCTCCCCAAAACATTACCTATGGCCAAGCCACTGGTTCCATTAATAGAAGCTACAATGTTGACCACTAATTCGGGCATTGATGTGCCAAACGCCACAACTGTAAGCCCAACCGTAAGAGCAGAAACTCCCAGCCGTGATGCTATTGAGGAAGCCCCTTCCACCAGCCAGTTTGCTCCAGCAATAAGAATAACCAAGCCTAAGGAAAGCAAAGCAATTTCAATTAGCATATTACAATACTTTTAATGCAGTGGTAAAAAATGAATACTTTCATTTATAATCTTTTTTGTAAATGAACGGGCAATCAACAATTAACCTATTGCTCCATCGTTTCTCAATTAGAAAAAAGACATGTAAAATTAACCCTTTTTTTATTATCCTAGGGTTCATTCTTTGTAACAACCCTTTAGTTATCGCAAAGATTTATAAATTTGTTGCCGAAACAATAAATACTATGCCTTTAAAACGGTTCATACTAATTATTCCCTTAGCATTCCTCTTAAGCCTATTTTTCCTAAGGTGTGCAATTGTTGTATCACCCACAGGGGGTCCAAAGGATACGATCCCGCCAATTCTTGTTCGTAGCACACCCCCTATATATTCAACAAATTTTAATCGCCAGCGAGTTACCCTAACCTTCAATGAGTTTATTGAGCTAAAGGAAATAAGTCAAAAATTAATCCTTTCGCCACCACAAGAGCGTTTACCTGATTTCAGGGTTAGGGGAAAGAGCATAGAGCTGTCTTTTTTTGAACCTTTATTGGATAGTACCACATATACTCTGTACTTTTCCGATGCCATTGTTGATTTAAATGAAGGAAATCCTTTGGTAAACTTCGAATTCGCCTTTTCTACAGGCAATGAGATTGATTCACTACAATTTATAGGTAAGGTGATAGATGCATTTACCCTTGAACCTCAAGTTGGAATTCTTGTAATGCTTTATGATCAGATTAAGGATTCGATCCCATTACTTGAACGTCCAATTTACGTTACAAAAACCAATAAGGAAGGTAATTTCTTCTTAAGCAACCTGAGACAAGATGACTTTAAAATCTTTGCCCTAAAAGATGGAAACTCCAATTACCTATTCGATCAGGTAACAGAACCCGTTGCTTTTTCCCAAGACACCATTTTCAGCACTTTGTTATCGCCCCCATTGGGCGATTCTCTTAAAAAATTAAAGGATAAATCGCTTACGCTAAGATTATTTCAAGAGGAGAATAGGGCTCAATCATTAACTGACTTTTCCAGAGTCTCCAGACGTGGACTGAAAGTGGGATTCTCTCGCAAACCAGAGGGTGCCCTATCATTAGTACCCATCAATTTCCCCATAGACTCTTCGGAATCGTGGTTTCAGCTGGAACGGGGATTGGCAGGTGATACCCTTACTTACTGGATAACCAACAACGAAATTAGTAATATTGACTCCTTGTTTATTAGGATTAATTACTACAGAACCGATTCCATTCTAAACTTAAATGAGGTTAGTGATACTCTACGCTTTTTCTATTCAGAAAAACAACAACCCTCTCGGTCGAGAAGGAGAGAAGCAGAAGAACCTGAAAAACCTGTATCTCTTCCAGTTTCGTTCTCAGCATCTAAGGGAAAAGCTGTTCTTCCACACGAACCATTGAGGTTAACTTTCAATATGCCCCTTCTGTCACTCAATAACAATATGATCCTTTTAGAAGATATTACTGATAGCGTAGCTATAAACACTGAACCAAAAATCGACAGCTTGAACCCAAGGTTTTATAGTATTGAACACCTCTGGCAGCACAACACAAAGTATCGCTTCACTGCCCTGCCAGGAGCATTTACTGACCTTAATGGATTAACAAATGATACTCTTGTTGTAGACTTTAACGGGGCTAACCCGGATTACTTTGGAACAATTAATCTAAACCTTACAGGGGTTGAGCCCAATGTCATTGTTGAGTTACTCACCGAAAAAAGGGCTGTCGTTGATAGAAAAATTGTAGAAAAGGATGATAAAGTTTCTTTTAATTACGTTAAACCAGGGAAGTACATCATTAGGTTTACTCTCGATGCCAACAAGAATGGTAAATGGGATACAGGTTGGTACTTAAAGGGGATTCAACCCGAAAAAATTGTGATGTATCAGGAGAAAGGGAATGTAACTGTCCACAACATCAGAGCAAACTGGGAGTATGATATTAGCTTTAACTTAGATCAACACAAATAAGAGTCATGTCAGTATTATTGAACTTCGCCATTTTCCCAACTGATAAAGGTGATAGCGTTAGCTCTTACGTTACGAGAGTAATCCAAAAATTAAGATCAATGGGATTTCCCAATCAGCTAACAGCTATGGGGACTATTGTTGAAACCGACAGTCTTAGTCAAGCACTTTCTGTGATCAATGAGGCATACTCCGTTCTGGAGAATGACTGCCAAAGGGTTTACATAACTGCCAATTTAGATATAAGGAAAGGATCTTCCAGCAGAATGGAACGTAAGGTTAAGTCGGTTGAAGAAAAGATCGGTAAAACAAAATAAAGAATATTTTGATCAAAAGAATTTTAATAGTACTATTCAGCTTCTTCTCTCTGCTTACTCATGGGCAAGTTTACCTTGGGGCACGAACTGGTTATAGCGTTTCGTCGGTTGAATTTACACCAACCCAAAAAGAGAAGTCTCTTTTCGATGATGGTTTAGAGATTGGATTAAGCTTTAAACATTTCGACCAACAATACGTTGGTTTCCAAAGCGAAATAAGTATAGTGCGAAGAGGCTTCAGAAAGCCATTCGAAGACACACTAACATACAAAAGGATTAATTCATACATTGAGTTACCCATATTCATGCAAGTTCGGCTTGAGAATAGGGGGCTTTTCATGCATTTAAATGCAGGCTGTTACGGAGCATTTCTTCTAAACTCCGTTGAGGGAGACAATAGAACTGGTGGCTATATCATGCAGAACTATGAGTTCAACATTCTAAGGGACAAACGCTTCGACTACGGATTGATTGGTACTGTTGGTGTTGGATATGAAACACCATTGGGTGTTTTTCAAATAGATTTTCGTTATATTTGGGGTTTGGGCGATCTTTATGATCATGAGTATGAGGGTACACCCGGTCGTTCCCCTTCGCGTATTCAGAACCTTTCGTTCAGCTACTACTGGAATCTTTCGAAACGAAAAGGGAAAAAGAGCACTCCCAACGAGGTCAATCAAAAAAATGATGATATATTAGAATAGTAAATAAACTCATTTACCATGCGTACTTTAATTATATTGATACTTCTTACTTTTTGCACTTTTTCTTCTATAGGGCAAACCGGTTACGTTCAGGAGGGCAAAGCTTCCTTCTATGCTGATAAGTTTGAGGGAAGAACCACCGCATCGGGTGAGCGATACAGCCACGCCAAGAGTACATGTGCACATCTTTCGCTTCCTTTCGGAACGTTGGTTAGGGTTACCAGCCTAAGCAACGGGAGTTCGGTGGTGGTAAGGGTAAACGATCGGGGTCCATTTGTTCCCAACCGCATTATCGACTTGAGTCGCTCGGCTGCTGAAAAATTGGATTTTATTGAGCAGGGAATTGCTGATGTGAGAATTGAAGTAATTGATGAGAGTGGAAAAGTTGTACAAACAGCTGAGTCCAAACCTAAACCGGCTGAACCCAAACCAACCACTCAACCCAAACCCTCAGCTACGGCAGCATCTGCTTCGCAAAGCACCACTCAGCACGCAAAAACCCCTGAGGCTACAAAACAACCTGTAATAAACACAACATCTCAGTCTTCTTCAACCGAATATGAACTTTACGAGCTAAATGTAACCCGTCAATCACCAGGGGGTTTTACGGTTCAAATTGGCAGCTACAAGGAGTTGGCAAACCTGCTTCGCATAGCCGATGATCTTAAAGCATCACTAAAGAAGGAGGTGAGAGTTCAGGTTGCCACCATAGGTGGCGAAAAGGTTTACCGTTTAATGGTTGGCCAATTCTCAACGCGACGAGAAGCAGAAAACTTCCGCGATAGAGCATCAAAAATTTATCCCGATTGCTTCGTTATGGAATTGAAATAAATAATGCTCTTGTTGAGAATAGAATATATATTTAAATTTTTTAGTAATAACCCTTAAAACCAACACACAATGAATTACAAAAAACTATTATTTTATTTAACTATCTTTCTATTTACTTCATTTCATTCTTTTTCCGAACCAATAAAGAAAATCAAGTTTGGAAAGGTCAGCATGGAAGAGATGACAATGAAAACTTACGATTTGGACACAACCGCTGATGCAGTGTTACTTTACCAGTTTGCTGAATTTTTACCAAATGTTTTTCAGTTTAAGGAGCATCAACGTATTAAGATTTTAAAAAGAACAGCCACTGGCTATGCAAATATTGCATTTTGGGGTCGATTAAAATCACAGATTAATGGCTACACATACAACCTTGAGGACGGGAAAATTATTAAAACTAAATTGAGTAAAGACGCTATTTTCGAAGAGCGGGTAGTTGGAAATATCTTCCGAACCAGAATAGCAATGCCCAATGTAAAGGAAGGTTCCATCATCGAAGTGCAATTTACAAAGCAAGGACTACCCAACTCCATTGAGATTCAAAGAACAATGCCTGTTATATACAGCGCCATTTCATTACCAAAGCATCCAAATGTTGATTTCACTGTTAAGGTCATTGGTTTATTGGGCCCAACCTTTAGTCAGAGTGACACATGGATTTACAAAAACCTTCCTGCGTTTAATAGAGAGCCTTACATTTTATCTGATAATGATTACCGTGTTAGGTTTGAGATAGAGGTGAAAAGTTTACACCTCGCTAATCAATATAGTTCTTTTTTTGCCACATTTGCCTCAACCTGGGGTGCTGTTACCAAAACATTTAACGAACATGAATACTTTGGTAAAAGGATAACCTATCTTGCTCTTTATCTAAATAGTATGGCCGATAGTATTAAAGGGATTTCAAATAATGAGGAGGATTTGTTACGAAACGCATTTGAGGCAATAAAAGTTATCAAGTGGAATGGCCAGGAAGCTTGCTATGTTTCTAGCGATCTAAGACAAGCATACCAGCAAAAAAGCGGAAACTCTGCCGATGTCAATCTTAATTTGCTAATACTTCTCAAAAAATTAGGATTCAATGCTTATCCAATCCTTTTCAGCACACGTAGCAACGGAAGGATATCACGCTTCTCACCTACCATCGATAAGTTCAACTACGTAATCGTTGGTGTGGATTTGCAATCTGGTACTCAATATCTTGATGCCACCGAAGAATTTATTCCCGTTGGGCTTGTCTCAAGCAGGTTGTTGAGCTGCTATGGGCATCCTCTGGATGTAAGCAAGGGGGAGTGTTCGGTGTTGCTCAACCCCATCAAAAAAGACCAAAAAACAACAAAATCTTCCCTTTACATAGATGAGAATGGTAAAGTCAATGGCAAAATAGTTATCACCAGAAATGACTATAATTCAATTGATTTTAAAAACTATTTAAAGGAAAAAACCGATCACGATGCTTACATTCAAGAACTTGAATCGGCCAATCAGGGATGGAATATAGATAATTATAGCTTTGAAAATCTGGATGATAATTACAAACCTTTCATCAGCGAATACAATGTAAGCCTAAGCTCAACGATGGGACAAGCCGATATCATCACACTAAACCCTTTTGCATTTGTACAATTATTAAGCAGTCCATTCCCCCGCGATACCAGAAACTCTCCCATTAGCTTTCCAAGCGAAAGGGAGCACAGCTCCACCATTACTATAACTATACCTGAAAATTATACCATAACTGAAATACCTAAAGGCGAAGAAATATCAAATAGGGATAAAACTGTAAATTTTAATTACTCCATCAAAAAATCTGGTAACACCATAACAATAAACTCTAAGTTTACCATAACCAAACTTGAATTCAATGCCTGGGAATATAACAGTATGAGGAGTGTTTTTGAGCAAATGATTCAGAAACAAAACGAATCAATCATTCTTAAAAAAGTTTAGAGTATGAAAAGAATCGCATTAGTATTCCCCTTTGCTTTTCTTGCTTTTTGCTCACAATTGCATGGTGCAGAAAAAGAGAATTGGTCAGTTAGTTTAATACCCCAAGAGCTTAAACAAAAAGCGAATGCCGTTGTAAGGCTTCATGAAAAGACCCTTAAGGTATTTGATAATGGTAGCGCTGAAGAAACATCTCGAATTGTCATTACCATCCTTAATGAGAATGGTCAGAAATACAAATACTTCGTTGAGCATTACAATAAGTACAGTTCGGTTTCAGGAATTAAAGGCACCATTTACGATAAGAGTGGAAAAAAGGTTAAAAGCATTCCTCAAAAGGATATAAATGACTATAGTGCCATTGCTGGTTTTTCTCTTTTTGATGACAGCAGGGTTAAAGTTATTGCACCTGAATATGGTAATTATCCCTATACCATTGAATATACCTTTACAAAAAAACATAGCAGTTTTTTTATGCTACCAGGATGGCAGGTTTATCCAGGCTATGATATATCCGTTCAAAATTCTATTTATAATCTTACTCTTAGCCCTAATTCAAAGGTAAAATTTAAAGGTAATGATGCTTTACGCATAGAGCCAATAGTAAAAACTGATGGAAAGGGCAATGCCACTAGAACATGGATTGCATCCAATTGCGCAGCCATTGAAAATGAGCCTTTTTCGGGATACCTCCATGAGGATACACCATTGCTTTTGGTCGCTCCAGAATCTTTTACCATGGACGGGTATTTTGGCTCAAATAGTAGTTGGATGGAACTTGGCAATTGGGCCTACAAGCTTGGGGAGGGAAGAAATGTTGTATCCCAGGAAACAAGGAGTAAATTATTGGAGCTTACTGCTGATCTTGAAACTGATACCGAAAAAGCTCGCGCAATTTACGAGTACATGCAAGGCAAAGTTAGGTATGTTAACATTGCCATTGGTATAGGTGGTTGGCAGCCATTTCCTGCCGAAACCGTTGAGAAATACTGGTATGGCGATTGTAAAGCCCTCTCAAACTACATGAAATCTTTGCTCGATGTTGTTGATATCAAATCATACTACTGCCTTGTTAGAGCGGGAGAAGATGTGCCCAATATCGACGCTGAGTTTGTAAGCAGCCAGTTTAATCATGCCTTTATAATGCTTCCTTTAGAAGGGGATACCATTTTTCTTGAATGTACCAGCCAACAAGTGCCATTTGGTTACAACGGAACGTTCACTGATGATCGGGATATTCTTGTGGTTGACAAAGACAATAGCTATATTAAGCGAACAAATGTATACGGTAAGGATCAGAACAAAACCATCAACAGCTATCTCTTTAAGATAGATGCTAATAACTCCGCTAGTATTAGTGCAGTTAATACTTATAAGGGTGTTGCAACTGAAGATCCCCGTTACATAATGAGCCAAAAACCCGAAAAGCAAAGAGAATATTTGCTGAGAAATTTGAACCTTAAACAGGTTAAAATCAACAGCCTTAATTATTCCGAAAAAAGGGATATTATACCCGTAATCGTAAAAACTGCAGAAATGACAGCAGCCCAACTGGGTCAGGTTACATCTAATAATAACATTATCATCCCTTTTAATCAGGTTTCGTTGCTCGATGAATTGAAAAGGGTAAGTAATAGAAAAACTAGCATTGTAATACGCAGGGATCAAATCCAGATCGACACGCTAAGCTACCAGCTTCCATCCAAATTCTCCATTGATCAAGTTCCCCAGGCGGTGTCCTTTTCAAGCGAATTTGGGGCATACCACCTTGAGGTTGTTCAAGCTGAAAACGCTATAACTTTCATACGGTCAGTTGAATGGAATAAAGGTAAGTTTAACTCTGAAAAGTACAACGATCTTATGCTTTTTCAACGAAGGGTAAACGAAGCCGATAGGCAGGTAATGATACTGAAACCGATATAAAAACCCCCATAAGCATGCGTGTATGCTTATGGGGGTTTTTTGGTAATGAATGTGAAATCAAACTCTTTTTACTTCTTCACATCGTAAAAGCACCTGATGGGTGAATGCAGTTTGCCTTCGGCAACAAGTTTTTTAATATTTTTGTCCACTTCTTTCTTGTCAATTCCTGTGGTTTCTGCAATCTCGCCTGCCTTCATGGGCTTTCCCGCTTTCTTAATTGTGTCAAGTACTTGATCTTTTACTTCCATAATTATACATTTTAGCTGTTATTATATAAATCTTTTGATTTCAAAATTTATTCCTTCAGCCACTTGTCCAGCCAGCCCTTGAACTCCCTCTGCCAAAGAATCCCATTCTGAGGTTTTAATACCCAGTGGTTCTCATCGGGAAAGAACAAGAACTTGCTTGGAACGCCAAGCATTTGGGCAGTGTTGAATGCTGCCATTCCCTGAGTGTAAGGAATGCGAAAATCCTTTCCGCCATGGATTATTAGTATTGGAGTATCCCAACTCTTAACAAACTTATGGGGGCTATGTGAAAAACTCTTTGTGGCAACCTTGTTGTCAGTTTCCCATGGTGCTCCACCCATCTCCCACTGGTCGAAGAACATCTCCTCTGTGGTTAGGTACTCCATCTCGGAGTGGAAAACACCGCAATGAGCAATGAACGCCTTAAAGCGTTTGTTGTGGTTTCCTGCCATCCAAAACACGGTGTAACCGCCATAGCTAGCACCAATAGCACCCAAGCGATTTTCGTCTATCCAGGGTTCCTTCTTAACCTCATCAATGGCAGCAAGCAAATCCTTCATCTCCTGCCCACCATGATCCTTGCTGATTTGATCTGTCCACTCCTGACCGAAGGTCAGCGTTCCTCGGCGGCTGGGGGCAACTACCACGTAACCATTGGATGCCATGATGGAAAAGTTCCATCGGTAACTCCAGAATTGGCTCAGTGGACTTTGCGGGCCACCCTCGCAGTAAAGCAAAGCCGGGTATTTTTTTGTATTGTCGAAATTGGGCGGAAGGATTACCCAGGTATGAACCATCTTTCCGTCGGTTGATTTAATCCATCGACGCTCAACGGTTGGCATGGTTAGCTGGTCAAGTATCTCCTTATTAATAAATGATATTTGTTCCTGTGTACCAGTAGTTGGATCGATACTGAAAATCTCGGCAGGTGATGTAATGGAAACTTTATTTCCAATTAGCTGATTGCCAGCAATGGCAACCGAATGGTAATCGTGCAGCCCCTCAGTAACAGGTTTAATCTCTTTGGTTTCCACATTCATTTTGTAAACCTGAAAGGTTGCCTCAACTCCGGCAATAAAGTACATCGCTTTGCCATCGGGTGTCCACTGGATATTCGAAACGGAGTAGTCAAAATCGGGGCTCATGTAGGTTTTCTCACCTGTGCTCATGTCCATAATGAAAAGCCTATCCTTATCTGCCTCGAAGCCGGCCCTTTCCATGGAAAGCCATGCCATTTTACCACCTTCGGGCGCGAAAACGGGCTGCTTATCGTAGCCCATCATTCCCTCCGTAAGATTTTTGGTTTCGCCCGATTCAATGCTGTAAAGGTAGATATCGGAGTTGGTGCTAAAGGAGAACTCTTTACCGGTTAACTTTTTGCATGTATAAGCAACCGCTTTGCCGCAGGGAGACCAAGAAATTTCCTCCATGCCACCAAAGGGTTTCAGTGGACTATCGTATGGCTCATTAGGCATAATATCCTTGGGATTTATAACTTTATCACCCGCGAAATCAGCAATAAAAGCATGACTGTAGTATCCATCCTCCCAAGTGTCCCAGTGGCGGTACATCAGATCTTCGATAATCATTCCACTAGCTTTAGGTAGATCGGGGTAAATATCAGCTGTTGATTTTTCAACCTTTACCTCACTTATGAAAAGAACTCTATCGCCCTTGGGCGAAATGGCAAACCCATTTATATCGCCTTCGAAGTTGGAAACTTTTCGGCGGTTTTTACCATTGATATCCATGGTCCATATCTGGGTTGATTCCCCTTCTGTAGATATGAAGGCAAGAGTTTTATCGTCAACCCAATTGATATTGTACTCGTGCGAGGGGGTTTTTGTTATCTGTTTGCCATTGGAGCCATCGACATTCATTACAAATATTTCGGAGTTGCTCCTGTTCAAATCAACTGAGTAGAATGAAACACTATAGGCAATCTTTTCGCCATTGGGCGAAACGGCCACCTCGCCGAGCCGACCAAATGACCATAGCACTTCAGGGGTAAGTATTCCATCCTCAACCTTGATGTTTGCAGGGCCAATTATAGGTTCAGAGGATTTTTTATCGGGATTGCAGGAGAAAAGAAATAATCCAAAGGACAACAATAACAAAGTAAACTTTTTCATGCGTTTTATGTTTTAAAATGAGGTTTAACACTTTTCACGATGCACTTTTTTCAACTTAAAAATTATACCCCAAATATAGCTGAAACGCAGCTAAAAAGTATATCTTAGGTTTACTATACTGTTGGAATAACGATGATCCCAGGGTTTATAAGGGTTTGTTTCGGGGTTAACCGAGCCCAGCAATCCGTATGGGTTTACTTGAAGATTTAGGTTTGATGATCTGAAGCCAGAAACACCCGTTTCTCTAAGCACATAGTCTGTTATAAAAAAACCACTGGTTGTCCCTAATGTTACTAACCATAATGATGCTTTATCATTAGCATCGAAAAGTACGGATGCGGCTGCTCCTACCAAACCTCCAGCTGCTCCACCTGTAACAATTAAGTTGCCCTGTTGGCGTGTATAGTCATAACTCCTCGTCCTGTGTATGCCCCAAGCCAATCCCCCGGCAGCACCCAACATCCCTCCAAGAATGTATGCCCTTGGATATTCTCCTCCATCAACATCTAGTGTATAAAGTAATAGCAACGGGTATGTTAAACCAAATCCTCCGTGGTAATTTGCAATGGAAACATCACCATTGGTAAAGCTATTCTTTTTGTAAAGTGAATTTCCCAAAAACATTCCTGCACCTGAGAATGTAAGCATTGAAAGTGCACCTAGATGTGCATCAATATCAGAAGATATTAAAAGGGCTGTTGCTGCACCAAAAGCATAACCCCACGCTCCTCCGCTCCAAATGCTACTGGTTTGACCCCATGTATAGCTATGCTTTTGGGATAACCCATAACCAATAAAACTCTCCCCCAAACTTGCAGCAACGGTTAGTCCTAGAGTTGGTTTGTACTTTAAGTCTTCACCCATAAGCAGAATTGATAAAGCAAGCCCATGGGCAATACCCATTCCTGCACCCATTGAATATGCATTTGCCATTCCATTGGTTACTACCTTGTTTCTGGTAGCAATAAGTGGAATATAGAATCCACCGCCACCAATTAAAAGATAGGATGCCATGTAAACTTTATAATCTTCTGCTCCAAATGATAAGGGAATTGCCCATCCATAATAACCTAGAGAGTAGGTAGCTGAGGAGATAATCAACCTTCGGCGAGCTTCCTGAGAAATATCCTCTTCCCTTGCCTCCATCCTACTACCCATCACATCAATTTCTTCGCAAATTGTTTGAATCTCTTCTTCGCTAATGACTCGTCTATCTACTTGGAAAATACCATCAACTTTATAGGTAACAACTAAAAAATGCCCCTCTTCTGTTTTGGAAAGTGTGGCTTGCTGAAAATCCTTGTAATCTTTAAAAAAGTTGATTTTGCTACCAATGTCAGAATTAATAATTCTGACATTTTCACAAAACGGAACAGTTTGGTCCTGTGCTTTCAAAACATTAGATGCCAATGCAAAAAAAATAATTATTAAAAATTTAGTGGATATAACAACTTTTTTCATGTTTTCTAAATTTAAGTTAGAGACTTTAAATAATCTTCATTTTGACTGAATTATAAAAATAAAGATATTCCTTTAGGGATATTAAGCAAAACGGAGATACACAAAATAAACAACGCAAATTACAATTTATGAAAATAATATAGCTAAAAATTGCATTACAAGCTAAAAATTGCGGCATTTACTATTTCGTGATTAAGGTTTTGTAAATTCTACAAAAAAGGGTGGACTAAAAAGATTTCAATAATTGAACTATCCAATTTTTTTTAACAATAAAAAACGATGTGAGGTAAAAGAATATATTAGTGAATTCATCAGAACTCTTACATTTGAAGTCCATACTGTTTCATCTTGTTATATAGCGTTTTACGATCGATGTTGAGCATTGAAGCAGCCTTACTCTTGTTGTAACGGACCTTCTCTAAGGTAGAAAGGATTAGTTCTCTCTCGGCCATCTCTTTAAGGTCTCTGAGATTTTCCGGTTGAATGTGGTTTACGGAATTATTAAATCGACGATTCTTGCTGGCAATTATTTCGGAGGGCAAACTCCTCAAGCTTATTGTTGATCCCTGTTCAACCAATACAGCTCTACGAATAACATTTCGCAACTCCCTTATGTTTCCTGGCCAAGGGTAGTAGTTAAAAATATCTAACACTTCGTTACTAAATCCTGTTACTGATTTATTTAGTTCTCTATTTGCTTGTCTCAGAAAATGGTTTGCATAAATTGGCAGATCTCTTAATCTATCAATTAATGGAGCTACAAAAATGGAGAACTCGTTAAGGCGATGATATAAATCCTCGCGAAACTGGTTTCGTTTAACAGCTTCTAAAAGGTCTTCATTTGATGCTACAATTATCCTAACATCAACACGAATCTCTCGATTGCTTCCAATGGGTTTGATCTTCCGCTCCTGAATGGCTCTTAACAGGTTGATCTGAACCTCATAGGAAAGGTTTCCTATCTCATCGAGGAATATTGTACCACCGTTTGCCTGCTCAAATTGACCTATTTTATCCGAAATGGCTCCAGTAAATGATCCTTTAATGTGTCCAAAAAATTCGCTAAGGGCAAGATCCTTCGATAATGCGCCGCAATCGACTGCCACAAAAGGCTTTGTGCTTCGCTGGCTTTCATTGTGAATTCTGCGTGCAACGTACTCTTTACCTGTACCACTATCTCCTTGAATAATAACTGATAGGTTTGTAGGGGCTACGAGGTTTATAAACTCCTTGACCTCATGGGCGTTGTCGCTTACACCCTGAATGAACTGCTTATCCTCCTTAAGACTATGCTTTTTATTAACAGCTTCATTAATTGACCTATGGGCAAGTAAATATTCAATGGTTAGCAGAATCTCGTCGGGGTTTATTGGTTTGGCAACATAGTCGAAGGCTCCCATTTTTATGGTTTGAACCGCCATCCGAATATCGGCATAACCGGTCATTATGATTATTCCCGTTTCAGGACGAATCGACTTAATATCTTTAAGAATATCAAGACCAGAACCATCGGGTAAGCGATAATCGGTAAGGATTATATCGTACTCATCGGTACGAAATATTTTCTGCGCCTCACTAACTGAAAAAGCCTCAACTACATCATAACCCTTCTTAGAAAGAAAAGTTTTAAGCATGATGCAAAAGCTTGAGTCATCGTCAACTACAAGTATTTTAGCCATTTGCTGCCAAGCGTATTATCTATTCCCCAATTTGCTAATATATGATTTTAATGCCACTTTTTAACACAAAACCCGTGCTATTTTATCAAATATTGATAAAAATAACTTTTTAAATGAGCATTTAGTACAATTCTCGGCAGCATCAGCGATCGACCCAATCTGCGTTATTCTTAATCAAAGCGATAAGCTCATCTACTGCTTGGTTCTCGGGAATATTTCTTTTTACAACCTCCTTTCTACGGTAAAGGGTAACCAATCCATGGCCAGAACCCACATACCCATAATCGGCATCGGCCATCTCGCCTGGTCCATTAACGATGCAGCCCATAACACCAATCTTAAGCCCTTTCAGATGTGAGGTTCGTTCCTTTACCTTTCGCAGGGTCTCATTTAGGTTGAAAAGGGTTCTGCCACAACCTGGGCACGATATAAATTCTGTTTTCGAGATCCTAACTCGTGACGCTTGCAAAATTCCAAATGAAGTTTCTCTAATGACCTTATGTCCTATATCGGTAGAGTTTGAAAGCATAATTCCATCAGCTAGTCCATCTAGGAAAATGGGCCCCGCTACAGCAGAAGAAAGTATAAGGAAAGATTCAATACTTGAGGGATTTATTCTGAGTGCAAAAACTAAAGGATTCTTAATGTTGTTTTCAACAAGGTATAAAATTGTATTACGAATGGAGTGGAATTGATAGGGTATTCCACTAAGTAAAAGAACTGCCTTTTTTGAGTTTGACAGCTTATCCATTAACTCCTTGTCAACTTCTTCAATGCCAATATCAAGGAAAAATGGGTTATCATAGGTTTCTGATTTAAGAAATGTCTCTTTATTCACCAATTTAATGGCACAACATTTATCATTCCCCACCAAAGGTAAACCTATGGGTGTTGGAATTCTCGAAACCAATGAATTTCCAACTAAGATGTAATCTGCTGCATTATCTGCAGCCTGCCATTTATTATTGTTTTGCTGGAATGTCCACCCCCACAATTTGAGCATTTCCAAAGTTATCTCTCCTCCTTGCGATAAATCGGCCACAACCACTGGATGATTATTCCCTCCTATTTTAACTATCGATAAAGTTTCTCTTCTGTTAAATTCAAAAGGGTTTATTGCAATTGCGTTAGGCCGAACTGGGCAACAATGGCTTTCCCAACTCTCGAAAAAGTTGACAAGGGTTTTGGCAACCGGAATCTCATTTTCTGGCTCTTCGGTAAGCGAAACCCTAATGGTGTCGCCAATACCATCAATGAGTAGAGCACTAATACCCACTGCCGATTTTATTCTGCCATCCTCACCCTCTCCCGCTTCGGTAACTCCTAGGTGTAACGGATAATCCATACCTTCGGCTTGCATGAATTTAACAAGATAACGTGTAGCTTGTACCATAACCCTTGTATTGCTCGATTTCATGCTAACCACCAGGTTATGGTAATTATGCTTTCGGCATATCCTCAGAAACTCCATGGCCGAATGGGCCATACCAACAGGTGTGTCGCCATACCTATTCATAATCCGCTTCGAGAGAGAACCTTGGTTGACTCCTATACGAATTGCAACTTCATACTGCTTGCATTGATTTAAAAGATCAATGAAACGATCCTCTACCCTAGTTAACTCCTGTTCGTATTCGATGTCCGTAATAGAAGAGGCTGATGATCTTGACTTATCAGCATAGTTGCCGGGATTGATCCTTATTTTGTCAGCATATTTTGCAGCCTCCAATGCTGCCGCTGGATTGAAATGAATATCTGCAATGATAGGGGTTCTATAACCTCTTTGTCGAATTTTTTCCTTAATCAAAGCCAAACTTTGGGCTTCTCTCTTACCCTGAGTGGTAATTCGAATGTAATCGGCTCCGGCTTCTATGGATCTTATTGACTGTTCAACGGTTTCGTCAATGCTGTTTGTGTTGGTTGTAGTCATGGTTTGAATTCGAATGGGGTTGCTGCCTCCCAATGCCGTTTCCCCAATACTAACCTCACGGGTAATCTTTCTGCGGTAACCCAATATGTTGATTATTTTCTCCATGCTTAATATTTATGCAAAGAAAATGGTTTCGTTGGAGTAATAGAAATTTATGCATGAGATTTTAAATAATGCCCCCTTTTTGAATGTTATCAAAAGAAAATCATTAAGTTTGCTTAAAACATTCCCTTAAATCCTTCAATCATGAAACAAATCGTTGTTCCCATTGATTTCTCCGAAGAATCGTTAAATGGGCTTAAATTGGCCATAATATTTGCCAATCGATTCAAGGCAAATTTACAAATGGTATACGTTCAAAAACCAACCGCTGAAATAGGAAGATTGGATTTGCAAGAGGAACACTTGAAGGTAGTTGAAGCTTTTGAAAAGATCACCAAGGAATATGGAGGAAAACTAAATGATCCCACAAAATTTGAATATCACATTAAAAAGGGCAAAGTTTTCCATGAGGTTATTGGACAAGCCGAGGCATTTGATAATTCAGCAATTATTCTTTCAACCCATGGCGCTTCAGGCTTTGAAGAACTTTTTATTGGTAGCAATGCGCTGAAAATAATATCAGCCTCAGATATACCTGTTATAACTGTTAGGCATGGTGCCATAGTAAGAAATATAGACACTATTGTTTTCCCCATTGATCCATCAATAGAAACCCGACAGAAAGCTCCTTACACTGCTTTAATTGCAAAAGCATTCGATGCCGAAGTTCTTATTCTTGGGGTTAGTTCCTCCAGCAGCAACGAAGCAGAGCATAAAGTATCTGCTTACTCAAATCAAGTGTGCGATTACTTCACAGAACACGGTGTAAAGCACAAAGTAACAAATAGGGTAGGAAAAGGTATTACAAATACTGTTGTTGAGTTTGCTTCAGAGGTAAAAGCTGATCTAATTAGCATAATGACCGAGCAAAGCGGATCTCTTACCGATTTTGTATTGGGTACAAATGCCCAACAAATACTCAGTAAATCACCAGTTCCTGTTCTTAGCATCACACCCAGAGAAACATCAGTAAAGGGTAGTTTTAGTACAAGTGGTGGTTAAAATTAAGTATAATTATTTAAGGGCAGGAATGCCCTTTTTTTATTTTTCCAATTGATTAAAAATACATTCTCTCTAAACGGTTGCTTCATCAAAATTAATATTTCATTCGTCTAATTAATGGTTCTTTTACTAAACAGAACAACTTTTTAATTGTATATTTAACTGTTTTTCAAAGTTAAACCTTATTATTTTAAAACAGTTTTAATAATTCTTGCATGATAGAGCAATGAAAATGGGTTTAAAGCAGCATAGCATAGAAATGGTAAAAGAGCAAGTGATCAACACCTCTCTTCTTGTTGCTTCAATTATAGGGAGTATTGCATATTTAACCAGTTTAATATCCAGGTTTGCCAACCACAATTTCAACCCATCAATAATTTTTGAGTCAATTGTTCTTATTTCTCTTTTAGGTGTAACCATCCGAAGAAAATATATTGTCAACAGTATTAAAGCCTACATAATGGTTTCTTTAATACTATTTCTATCTCTTTCCGATGCCTTTTTTTACGGGTTACTTTCATCAACCCGTGTTTATTTGGTTCTAGTTCCTTTGTATGCTATAATATATTTTCCATTTACTCGAAGCCTAATTATCTATCTTGTTGCAATAGTTGGTTTTGTTATTATTGGCTTTCATCATAGTAAGGGTATATTAAATCTTCCAATTGGTTATGAACCAAATTATTACATACTAAAACTATACCCTTGGATAATAAATGCTATACACATTTCGACTGTTGGACTTGTTATCCTGTATGTAACCCGTAAGTTTTTTAATTCATTCTCAAATTTAATTCATGATCTGAAGGAACAAAACATAGTAATTTCAGAAAATGAAAAAAATTACAGAGAAATATTTAACTCAACCAACGAGGCTATATTTATTCATAATGCATCTGATGGTACAATATATGATGTGAACGATGTGATGCTAAAGATGTATGGCTATAATACTAAAGATCAGGTACTTAAATTAGCCGTGAAGGATATTAGTGCCAATAACGACTCAAAAACACAAGAAATGGCTCAAATACTTATTCGTAAGGCTGTTGAGGAGGGACCACAGGTTTTTGAGTGGCAATCGATGAGGAAAAATGGAGAGGTTTTCTTCTCTGAAATATCCTTGAAAAGTACTGAAATTGGTGGTCGGGGAAGGGTTTTGGCTGTTGTAAGGGATATAACTGACCGTAAACTAATGGAGCAAAAGGTTAAAGAGAGTGAAGAGAAGTATCGAACCCTTGTTGAAACATCACAAGATGGAATTTCACTCATGGCTCTTAACGGGCAAATGATATTTGTAAATACTAGAAAGGCGTTAATGGTGGGTGCAAAAGACCCATTAGAACTTGTAGGAAAAAATGCCTTTAACCTGCTAACAGCCCAAAGCGTTGAGAAAGTTAACTCAATAATGCCTACCCTATTGGAAAAAGGCTATCTCGATGCACTTGAAGCCGATGTGAGGAGGTTGAATGGCAGTATCTTCACAGCAGAATTTAACGTTACAGTGCTTAAAGACTCAGCAGGTAACCCAAAATATTTGATGGATACAATGCGTGATATAACCGAACGGAAAAGGGCAGAAAAAGCGCTAAAGGAAAGTGAGGAGAGATACAGAACTATTATTGAGGCCTTCCCCGAAATAATAATGGTTAGCGATTTAGAAGGTAGAATTATTTTTGCCAACGATGCCCTCGAGAGGATCACTGGAATTTCCACTGCTGATTATTCAAACAAGAATCGTAAGGCCAAGATTCATTCCGATGATATAAATAACGTAAGAGAAGAAATTACAAAGTTGCTTTCCAGCGATAGTAGGCATACTCAAATTATTGAAAATAGGTTCATTGACTCTTGGGGTAATTTACACTGGTTCAGTGGTATCATTTCAAAAATTTATATTGAAAACAAATTGTACTTACAAACAATAACTAGAGATATAACCGATAAAAAAATTGCTGAGGTAGAGTTGGAAAAATACAAGAATCATCTCGAGATTCTTGTAAAAGAGCGTACAGAGGAGTTACAGGCATCCAACGAAGAACTTATTGCGACCAATGAAGAACTTTACCATCAACGCGAAGAACTTGAAGCAACTCTATTAAAATTACAAAGCACTCAAAAACAGCTTATTAAGGCTGAGAAAATGGCATCATTAGGTGTTCTGGCTGCTGGTGTTGCTCATGAAATAAACAATCCCCTAAATTTTATTCATGGTGGGGTGGCTGCAATTGAAAACTATTTTAAGGAAAATTTATCTGGTAATCTGGATGAATTAACACCTCTTGTTGAGATTGTGAATACAGGTGTAGAGCGAGCAGCCAGTATTGTAGCTAGTCTGAATCACTACAGTCGAAGGGATGATTCTATGATTCAACAATGCAATATCCATAAGATCATTGACAATTGTCTCCTAATGCTTCACAATAAGATAAAAAACAGGATTAGAATTGATAAGAACTTTAAGGACGTCGGTAGTGAACTTATTTGCAATGAAGGAAAAATGCATCAGGCTATTCTCAATATCCTGAGTAACTCCATCGATGCCATTGTTGAAGAAGGCACAATATCAATATGGACAGAAGTTAAGAAAAAGGTTTTTTCTATATGTATATCTGATGATGGGTGTGGGATAAGTGAGGAGAACTTATCTAAGGTTACTGATCCTTTTTTCACAACTAAAGATCCTGGCAAAGGAACAGGATTGGGATTATCAATTACACAAAATATAATTGAAGAACATCGAGGGATTCTTGAATTTGAATCAACATTAGGCAAGGGTACTAAGGTTTTTATAAAACTTCCTGTCGAATAAATTATTCGACATAACATCACAATTACTAGCTGCACTAACCAGTTGAGGCTTCTGTAAGTCATTTAAATCAACTCAATGGATTTATTGAAAGTGAAAATATTTATTCTTTTATATCTTATCATTAAATGATTTTGATATTCAATTTTGATTATTCTTTATTTACTTCAACTGAACAATAAAATGTTTAAGTTTACTGGCTTAACTTCTATTGTTATATAATCTTGATAGAACTTGCCTATAGAAATTATTTAATTCTTAAACAATTGGTAAATTGAAGCGTTTTATTCTAAATAATAAAAAAACAATTTATGAGTACTGCAAAAATTTATATCGACTGGCAAGGCGAAATGGCTTTCGAGACAGAGCTTGATGGCCATAAATTGGTAATTGATGCCACCCCCGAGGTGGGTGGATCTGATAAGGGTCCGCGTCCCAAGCCACTTATGCTGGTTGCCCTTGCTGGCTGCACTGGGATGGACGTTGTATCAATGCTTAAAAAGATGCGCGTTGAATTGGATGGCTTGCGAATATGGGTAGAGGCCGAGCAAACAGAAGAGCATCCTAAACACTACTCTTCCATGAAGGTTATCTATGAATTCAAGGGGAAGGATCTTCCTTTGGATAAGCTGGAAAAGGCCGTTAATCTATCCGAGGAGCGCTACTGTGGTGTAAGTGCAGTATATAAAAAAACTATGCCAGTTAGCACAGAGATCAGGCTGATAGAATAAAAAAGTGGTTAACTACATATGGTTTCATGTCCATAGAGAAACTATCTAAAGATATTATTCGGGAAGGAGAACATCATAATTCTTATCAACAATTAAATCAGCCAAGGGTTTAAGAGCTATAACACCTACGTGTTCTCTTTCGAGAATTTTTGATCGGAACTCATCTACCTGCTCTTTGCCTCTCATCAACTGCATCATTTTGGTTTCTTTGTATGTTAGCTCTATGAATATCCGAAGATCTACTCCCTTGGCTTTAATGGCATACAGCCCGTCAATGATCAATAGGTTGATCTTCTGAAAATCTGTTATCAATTCATCCACCTGCTCTGGAACAATGTCGATACAGGGAATTCGGGCAATCATGTCTTTCTTGAATTCAAGGATGTTCTTTTGGAGTAACTTCCAGTTATACTCGTTTGGTCCAATTACATTTAGCCCCTTGTTTAGACGCCACTCTTTTCGAAGCAGGGGTGGAACTTTATAGTAGTTATCGGCATGAATTACCTTTACACGAATATTAAGGGCTTTTAGCAGAAGTGCCAATGAGTGTGATAACTCTGATTTGCCAGCTCCAGACTCGCCCGATATGGCAATTGAATACTTGTAATTGGGATCTTTTGCCATTTTCTTATCCCTATCGACCATTACATGTTCCAATATCGACTGGGCTGCGGCTTTGTGCAAATCATTTATTAGCAATATATCTCCTAACATGTTATCTGATTATTTTCTGTTGATGTTATAAAAATTGCACAAAGCTAATTCTTTCAATTAATATCTACGCGTATTTCCTTGTTTTCTGCTATAATTATTTCCTTACTGCCAACAATAACCTTTATATTTTTGCCAGGGGTTACATTGGTTTTAATCTGAACAAAATCTTTTTGAACTTTGATCTTATAGGTTACCCCTCTGAATGAGCAAGAAAAGTCAATCTCGCGCCAATGCGATGGTAGATTTGGGTTTATGGAAAGATGTTCTCCGTGGAAATTTAGTCCAGCAAAAGCAGTTAATGCCATGAGAACGGTACCCGTCATAACTCCCATGTGAATACCCTCGGCTGTAGTTCCTCCTTGTATATCAACATAATCGCTCATTAGCGCTTCGTTGTATAAGTTCCAGCTTAGTTCCTTTCGGCCAATTAGCGAAGCTATATAGGCATGCACAACACGGCTAAGGGTTGAACCATGTGAACACCGGTTGTAGTAGTAGTCAAAATTTTTCTCCAAATAATCCTTGGGCAGTTTATAGCCTAATCCCTCAACTATTTTCATTACTTCCTGAGGATCGATATTAAAAAAAGTCATGAGAGTATCGGCTTGCTTTGCAACCTTAAATTCATCGGGAGTCTTCCCTTCAGACTTTAGCAACCTGTCCATTCGGTAGATACTTTTATACTTTTCGCGGTAGGCATCCCAATCGAGTTCCTTAAGGTTAAAGTAACCATCGAACTGCTCAATGATACCTTCTTGGGAAATGGAGAGATTCATTTTTTTGAGCTCATTGTGCCATTTAACCAGTTCCTCTTCGCTTAGATTAATTCTTTTGAGAACCTCTTGTTTCCTTTTTGGATCCATGGCATGCATTATTTCGAAGGCCTTGCTGAAAAGCCAAACCACCATAATATTGGTGTAAGCATTGTCCTTGAGCCCTCCTTCTTTGGAGCCGGGTAAACTCTCATGGAACTCATCGGGTCCCATGACTTTATCAATGCTAAAACGACTCGTTTTTTCGTTGAACATGGTTTTGCTTGCCCAAAATCGGCATATATCAAGGAAAAGTTCTGCCCCATATTTATGGATAAATTCTATATCGGCCGTAATATTATAGTAAATCCATACGTTGTATGCCACTGCAATGGATATATGTCGCTGTAGCGAGCTATAATCGTCACCCCACTCTCCCGAAATGGGATTAAGATGAACAACCTGGGTTTCCTCTCGCCCATCGCTTCCGCTTTGCCATGGGAACATGGCACCAGAATAACCATGCTCTTTGGCATACTCACGAGCTTTATCCAACCTCCTATATCGGTACATTAGCACCGATTTGGCTATCTCGGGGAAGTGTAAACAGAAGAACGGAAGGATATAGAGTTCGTCCCAGAAAATGTGCCCACGATACGCTTCGCCATGAAGGCCTCGTGCGGGTATCCCAAAGTCGATATTTTCATTATGAGGCGATGTGGTAACAATACTATGGTAGATATGTAGCCTTAAAAGTTTTTGGGCCAATCTATCCCCGGCTATCTTAACATCTACCTTTTGCCAAATTTTCTCCCACTCTTTGATACTAGCTGCATGTATAATCCCAAAGGATTTAAGTTTTGATATATCATCCTTCACAAAGGGAATTGGGTCATTTACTTCACCAGAAAGCGAATTGCTTATGCTCACCAATTTTTCAATCCTATACGTTTCTTCCTTCTTAACCTCTGCTTTTATATAAGTATTTACCCACCCTTTTTCTTGCTTAATTACAAAGTCTGTTGCCATAGGGCGGTCTCCATAAAATACTCCCAGTTGTGCTGCAACTGCAATGGTTATCCCAGACTGGGTTGTTTTGGCTGCTAAATATGATATGTTATTATTCCCTCCTTGCTCTGTTGGTTCTAAGTGATATTGATTCAATTGCTTGTATCGTTCTACTCCCTCATTTTTTAGTGGAATACTAATACGTGATTTTATCCTGATATAACCGGAATAATTTATAGGAGTAATTGAATAGTCAATGGCTGCATGATGCCTGTTAGCCATGCTGGAAATACGCCTCGATTCTATAAGTGTTATATTCCCATTACTATCTTGAACTATCATCCTTTTATTCAAAACCCCGTTTAAAAGATTCAGGCTTCTTTCAATCTCAAGTATTCTATCAGTATTGGGGTCAAACCATTCTCCCTCACCAACTTTAAAGGTTATGGGTAACCAATTAGGTGCATTCACAAAATCCTCGTTTTCAACCATCCGGTTTCCAATTGGAGTTTTTAGTCTATTGTAAAGACCTGCCATGTAGGTTCCGGGGTAATGATGCTGATTAGCCTCGCACTCTTCCATTGCACCTCTAGTTCCAAAATATCCATTCCCAACGGTTAACAACGCTTCTCGGGATTTTTCCTTTTTTATATCATAATTATTATATTCAATAGACCATAGATCTCTCATCAAACCTTCTTCGAACCATTTTTCAACCCCTTTAATTCCATCGAGTTCTTCCAAATCGGTTACCACAACATCGGCACCGTTATACTTGAGTTCGTATGCATTGTCCTCGCGAGCAATGCCCAGTACAAATCCGAAATTCCCCTTCTTCCCAGCTTGAACGCCCGATACAGCATCTTCAACCACAACTGCTCTATCATATGGGACTTTGAGGTTATCACAGGCTACCGTAAAAATATCAGGTTCAGGTTTTCCGTGTAATCCCAAATCAGCCGATATCTCACCATCCACTCGAGTTTCGAAGTAATGGAGTAACCCGGCCCGTTCCAGCACTTGTTTACAGTTCTTGCTCGATGATGCTACTCCAAGACGGATGCCTGCTTCTTTTAGCTCATCCATAAAATTGACAGTACTGCTGTAAACCTCTACTCCATCTCTTTTAAGGATCTCATTGAAAGCTAAATTTTTACGATTACCCAAACCACAAATCGTTTCTTTATCTACTGGGTCATTGGGTGAGCCAAAGGGTATTTTAATGCCTCTTGAATCCAAAAACGACTCCACTCCCTTGTATCGAGGTTTTCCATCAACATAAGGTAAATAATCGTGGGTATGAGTAAACTCTTTAAAAGTCTCATTATGATCCTTTTCCCTTTTTTTGAGGTACTCATCAAACATCTCTTTCCAAGCCGATGCATGGACTAGCGCTGTTTTGGTAATCACACCATCAAGGTCGAAAATTACCGCATCAAAACTATACCTGCTCATGATATTATGTTTTAATCTTTTTCAAAAAACTTTTCTTAATGGCATTTTCAAAGAAACATTTAGAATATTTAAAGGAAAGTTGTTTTGAAAAAATGGTATTTTTTGCTAATATAGTAAAGTTTTTTGAAGTAAACATCGGTTTAAATAATACTATTATAATGAGCAAGCTAATTATTGTTTCCAATAAATTGCCCTTTGAAGTTATCAGAAATAATGGCAAAGTTGAAGTGGTCGAAAAATCGACAAGAACACCTAACAAGCTGAACTCATATTACAATCTGCAAGATTGCGCTTGGGTTGGTTGGACTGGTTACGAACAGGATGACCTTAATGACAACGAAAAAAAATATGTTGATGAGAAACTTGCCCTTGAAAGCTGCCTACCGTTAGAATTTTCAAATGAGGAAATTGAAAATCATCACTATGGATTCTGCAATGCAACAATATGGCCACTTTTCCATTACTTTCCACATTTTAGTGAGTTTAATAAGAATTTTTGGGAAAGCTATAAACGCGTAAACCAAAAATTTGCCAATGCTGTGCTTAGCATTGCCCATAAGGAGGATACAATTTGGATAAACGATTATCACCTTTTACTCCTCCCAAAACTGCTGAGAGAAGCAAGCCCTGATCTGACAATTGGCTTTTTCCTGCATATACCTTTCCCCTCCTTTGAGATATTTAGGGTGCTCCCATGGCGACGAGACATTGTTGAAGGATTATTGGGTGCCGACCTTGTTGGCTTTCATACATTTGACTACGAAAGACATTTCATGAGCTCGGTACGGCGATTGCTTGGCTTCGACAATGTGCTTAACACGGTGAAAATTGATGAGCGGGTTGTTAAAATTGACAATTTCCCCATGGGAGTAAACTATAAATTCTTTGAGGAAGGTTCTAAGCAATTTAAGGCTTCAAAAACACACTCCATTCTTGGTCTAGGCAAGGATTTTATAAGCAAGACTTTAAATAACGGCAAAACCAAACTTATGCTATCCATAGATAGGTTGGACTATGCCAAAGGTATCGATATTAGGCTCGAAGCTTATGAGCAATTCTTAAACACAAACCCTCAATATCACGAAAAGATCTGCCTTGCCCTTTTTGTTATTCCCTCAAGAGAAGTTTTAATTGAGTATCAGTCAAAAAAACGTGCAGTTGACGAAATGGTTGGACGAATAAATGGGCAATTTGGGAATATCAACTGGATGCCCATACTCTATTTCTATAGGCAACTAACCAAGCACGAAAAAATTGAAATGTATTCAATATCAAACATTGCACTTATTACCCCCCTACGCGACGGAATGAATCTTATAGCAAAGGAATACGTTGCTTCGCAAGTAGATCAAAATGGTGTACTTATACTTAGCGAAATGACAGGTGCCGCAAAAGAAATGAGTGAGGCAGTACAGGTTAATCCTTATAGCATTAGCGAAATAGTAGATGCGATTAAACTTGCCCTTGAGATGCCTGTTGATGAGCAAAAGGAACGAATTAGCGTAATGCAAAAAAGACTTCAGGTATACAACGAGCAAAAATGGGCAACAGATATCCTAAATACACTTAGTAGCGTAAAAAAACTTCAGGAAACAAATCTAACCCGTAAAATTTCTCCAAGTATTATCGAAAGTATTAAAAACAGTTATTCCGAAGCTGATAATCGAATCATTTTCCTCGATTATGATGGTACTCTTACAGGTTTTCATAAGGATCCACAAATGGCAATGCCCAACGAAGAGCTATACAACATTCTTAATAACCTTGTAAATGATCAAAAAAATCACATCGTAATTATAAGCGGGAGAGATAAAGAAACCCTTGGACGGTGGTTCAAGGATTTCGAAAAAATAACATTTATTGCTGAGCATGGGGTTTGGATTAAAGCACCTAACGGTAAGTGGGGGATGATGGAGCAAATAGATAAGAAATGGATGGATAGCATCCGACCAGTTATTAATTTTTACGCCGATAGAACGCCGCGATCATTCCTTGAAGAGAAAAACTATTCTTTGGTTTGGCATTACCGTAATGCCGATCCTGATTTGGGTATAATCCGATCATGGGAGCTGAAGGATGAGCTGCGCGACTTGGTCTCAAACCTTAACCTGGAAATAATGGATGGTGATAAGGTTATAGAAGTGAAAAACTCTGGTATTAATAAGGGACGGGCGGCTGCACAACAACTAGGGAAAAATAAATACCAATTTATTATGGCCATAGGTGATGATTGGACAGATGAGTACACCTTTGGAACCATGCCAGTAAATTCTTTCACTATTAAAGTTGGAACAAAAAACACTAAGGCAAACTACTACATCGACTCTGTAGAAAGTGTTCGAAAACTTCTTTCCGAACTTAGGAATATCTAAAAACAAATCAAAGGAAAGCCACTTCTCATTCTTCTTCACTGGCTGTTCAATTATTATTTAGAGCAGTCTATAAAAAAAATGGTTCTTAACATCTCTATATTTTAGGTTTAATAGATAAAAATCCTATTTTTGCTGCACAATAAACCCTTCTATGAGGGAAACAGTGATATATAGGATACCTCTTGTTTTTTTGCTTATTATCCTCCCTGTTTTTGCACAGGCTAATTCATCAATACCCTTAACCCACTTTTTAATCAACAACCAGCAGGAACAATTTATTGTTTGTAGTTTACAGCTAGATGTTCTCTCTTCTCAAGCAATGGAAAGGTCGAGGGTAGAACATCCAAACTTGATGCTTATTATTCTCACATCGATAACTTTCCTTTTGCTTGTATTTTCAATAGCGATTCTATTTAAACTTAATAGAAGTAAACAGCATCGTTTTTCAGGCTTTAATTTGCCTGATGATATCAAAAATCAAAATCAATCGATGCAAAAAAGCATAGAAGAACTTAAAGCTACAATAAAAAATGTTGAAGAAATTATAGCTCAGAAAAATTCCTTCATTTCCAACATGAGCCTTGAAATTCGTACACAGATAAAAAGTATAGTTGGCTTTAATAAAATGCTTGTGGAAGATGACTTACCCAATGAAACTCGCCAACATTACATTAATATCATCAATAAAAGAGGTGAAAATCTTCTCTCTGCGCTGAACAACATTATATACATTTCGCAAATAGATGCCGGATCCCTCGAGGTTACAATGATTCCTTTTAATTTGCACCAACTTCTAAACCATATTCATACCCGTTTTTGTAATGATAAACAAAATAAGATGAAAGAGGGTGTGGCCCTGAAGTTGATGCATCCAACAACAAATCTAAAAAACTACATCATTTCAGATCCTAATCTTATAGAGCAAATTCTAATAAATCTTCTTGACAATGCCCTTAAATCTACTGTTAAAGGAAATATCGAGTTTGGTTATAAAATTGAAATGAATCAATCCATACAATTCTTTGTTAAGGATACTGGAATTGGAATACCCGAAACAGACATCAAACTGGTTTATAATAAATTTCATAGGGTTAAAAGAGCTCACAAGGGGAGCAGCGCAGGCAATGGACTTGGGCTATCCGTTTGCAAAGGTATGGTTGAAGTGCTAGGTGGTAAAATATGGTTTGACAGCTTAGTAAATAAGGAAACAACATTTTACTTTACCATTCCTTTTATTCCAGCTGAAATTTTTGATAAAACCAGCAACGCCTCAACTTCCCCTTTTTTAAAAAACGATTATAAGGATAAGATAATTCTTGTTGTTGAAGACGACTTGAATAGCTATCAATTCATAGAGGCGTTGCTCAGTGAAACCAATGCTAGGATTATCCATGCAAAGAACGGCGAGGATGGAGTTGAAATATGTAAACTTGTCGACAACATTGACCTAGTGTTAATGGACATGCAACTCCCATTTATTAACGGATACGAAGCTACTAACCAGATAAAAGCTATTAATCCGAACATTGCAATTATTGCTCAAACCGCTCATGTTATGAACGATGATAGGGCCAAATGCCTTAATGCAGGGTGCGATGATTATATCCCAAAACCCATCGATCCTGATGATTTCTTTAGATTATTGAATCATTACCTTTCAAAAGCTTCGGTTTCAGGATAATCTACTTGTGCTGGGCAAGTTAGAACATTCTGTTGATTTTTTACACATTCCACATAAGGTTAATACTTTTTAGTAAATCGTAACGTTCATATTTTGAATAAGATAACGTAATTATACGTATTTTTAGGAATTGGTATGCTATTAGCATATTTGCTTGGATTATTATTGCAATAAGTATTAAAATTTTTAACAAACAACTACTTACTATGAAAAGAATAATTCCAATGGCTGGTATTTTAGCCCTTCTTTTTGCCTGCAATCAAGCCGAGAAGAAAGAGATAGAAACTCTTAATCAGGAGATCTTAACCCTGAAAGCAGAATCCTTTGCTAAAGATTCTGCAATCAATGAGTTTTTTAAGATGCTAAACGAAATAGAATCTAATCTTGCCATTATCAAGGAGAAGGAACAGATAATCTCAAAACGAGCAGCACTTGGCCAAGAAATGCTACCCGATTCGCGTGAAAGGATAAATAGTGATATCAATCTGATCAACGAATTGATGAGCAAAAACAGACAGTCGATTCGATACCTAAACAATCAGGTAAAAGGAGCAAACTTTAAAATTGAAGAATTTGAAAAGCGTCTTCAGCAAACTGGGAATATACTTGAGACTAAAGATCTGGAAATTAATTCATTAAAAGAACAACTTGTAAAACTCGATTTCTCAATAGAAGTACTTAATGCAACCCTTGATACCTTAAGCCGTGAAAAGCATAATCTTATCACAGAAGTACAAAGAAAGACCCAAGAATTGAATGCTGCTTGGTATGCATACGGAACAAAAAAGGAACTCCTCGAAAACCATATAGTTGAGAAGGTTGGAGGATTTCTTGGGCTTGGAAAAAGCATACAGCTCAAGTCTGATTTAAATACCACCTACTTTACTCAAATAGATATATCTTCAACTCTGAGTATCCCCCTATTTGCCAAAAAACCAACAATGATAACTCCACACCCAAAAGATTCCTATCGATTTGTGGAGAACGAAAATGGCATAGTGGAACGGTTAGACATATCCAACCCCAAATCGTTTTGGGGATCAAGCAGATACTTGGTTGTTGAGGTTAACTAGCTCTTGAAATTGACGGATTGAGATTTTTAATGCCAGAACTCAATTTTTTCGATTCAATTACGCCTTCAGGGTTTGAACCATTACTTTTTTGTATATTGCACTTGTTCAAAACCTTGATACAAACAGAAAAAAGTGGATAAGAGCGAAAAGAAGCAGTGGTTAAGGATTAAACCCAAAGTACTATTTGGATTTTTAATCATACTTGGCATTACCTTTGCCGCTTCTTTCGTCACCTATAAAGGGTTTATGAAGCTTAGCGAAACCCGAGAAATACTATCTGAACCTCGTCAAAAACTCATCAAACTCAATTCAATTCTTGCCGATATTTACGAAGCTGAGAGTAATATCCGCACTTACACCCTTACCCATAATGAGCATTATTTGACCCTCTACTTTTCATTTCTCCTAAACATCAACGAGAAGGTTGATACTTTGCTAATCCTTGCCTACGACAACCCTGTTCAAAGTGGAAAAATTCTATATATTCAAGAGCTCCTGGAGAGAAAAAAGAGGGTTCTCAATGAGCTCTTGGAACTTAAAACAGAAGATCAGTACTCACAATTTTACTTCATGGCACTTGAAGAGGTTGAAAAAATTGAACCCGATACTTCTAAGCAGGCATCAATTATTACCAGCACTACAACCACTACAACATCAAAACATGACACAATAATTACACGTCAGCCAATTGATGAAGCTACACAAGGAGTTTTAACCCGCATGAAAAGATGGTTCTCAAAACCAGCGGAACCCGTTGACACCACCATTACCAAACTACATGTAAAGGTTGAAACAAAGGTTGACACTCTGAAGCTAGGCGTCGCATCTTCATCAGATAGCATTCTTAATGAAGTCGTGAGAATTCTTACTTCAATTAAAGATCAGCAACAGGAAGCTATTTATAATATTAGCGCCAAGGAATTGGAGCTGTTAAGAAGCGACAAACAGATTATGGACCAAATCCGAACCATGGTTTCACTGCTCGAACAGGAGGAACTGCAGTACTCGTTTCGTCTTGCCGAGGAAGCAAAAGAAGTGGTTAACGACTCTACAAACTCATTGCTAATACTTGGCGGTGCAGCCTTTTTCATGGTGATTCTTTTTACAATAATAATTTTTAGAGACGTTACCAATGCCAACTACTATAGAAGTAAACTCCTCGAAGCAAAAAAATATGCTGAGAAGTTACTGAAGATCAAGGAAGAATTTCTTTCCAACATGAGTCACGAGATTCGTACGCCGCTTAGCGCTATTATTGGATTCTCACGGCAGCTTAAACGTACAGAACTTCATGACAATCAGAATCAATTTGTCAATTCTCTTGAGAACTCCTCGCAGCACCTTCTGCATATAGTTAACGATATCCTCGATCTATCCAAAATTGAGGGAGGATACCTGAAGTTCGAAAAGATCCCATTTTCTCCTTATGAGATTGCTAAGGAAACAGTCGACACTTTTTCGTTGAAAGCAAAGGACAAGGGTATTTCAATACAGCTACATTGCCAACAGGAAATGCAAACGGCAGTTCTGGGTGATCCCTTTAGGCTAAAGCAAATACTTTTCAATTTAGTTAGCAACGCCATTAAGTTTACCAATGAAGGGGGTATTATCCTCTTGGTTAGTCATAGTAACACTTCGGGTGATAGTATAACCTTCAACTTCGAGGTTACCGATACGGGTATTGGCATAGAACCTAGCAAAGTAGATTCAATATTTGAACAGTTCACACAGGTCGATTCAAGCACATCGCGCATGTACGGGGGCACCGGACTTGGACTTACCATTGTAAAAAAACTCACAGAACTTCAAGGTGGAAAAATCGATGTGTACAGCGAGCTGAACAAGGGAACAACGTTCACCATACAAATTGGGTATTCTGTTAGTAATATTGAAGTGGATGAACAAAACATTGATGAAATTATATCCAACCTTTTCCTACCCAAATCACTACGAATCCTTGTGGTTGATGATGATAACATCAGCCAAGTTCTCATTGCAGAAATGATTAAAACCCTTGGCATAAACGCAAAAGTTATAGGCAATCCCAAGGAAGCAATTGAAGAGGCTGAAAAGAATGAGTATGATGTAATTCTTTCTGATATTCAGATGCCCGGATTAAGTGGATTCGATTTGGTTAAGGCCATTAAAGAGAACTCAGCCATTGATCCATCCCCTTTGGTTATAGCCTTAACAGCTAATAGCACCATCAACAACCCAAACTTCTATCGTGATGCTGGCTTCGATGATGTGCTGATAAAGCCCTTTGATGAGATTGATATATATAACGTACTTGCTCCGTTGGTTAGCAAAAAAGCTATTGAAATTATTGATAAAAACTTGCTACTCCAAAATGAAGATTCATCGGGTTATAACCTCAATGATATATATCGTTTTGCCGGTGGTGATAAAGATTCTGCCAAAGTAATCATCCAATCTTTTATCGAAAACTCTAATGCTAATCTTGATGCTCTTCTTCAGCATTTTGAAAATAATAATTGGGAGGGAGTGTCTGAGGTTTCCCATCGCATGAAATCTGCATTCCGTCAGATCAAGATTTTTGATCTTGCTAACGCTCTTGAATCACTTGAAGACATCGATTCGAAAAACCTTAATGGATCCAACATAAACGAAACACTTTCTTTCATCAGCGACGAGGTGATCAGAGTTCAGGCTTTGCTTAAAAAAGATATGAACAATCTATAGTTTATTACCCTTCCTATTTTTTATCAATCTTCTCAATACATTAAGTTCCATAATAACAAACTATTCCATAAATGCCATTCTACTTTCTTTCATTTTGTCATCTCATTATATAGCATATTCATTCAGATAAATTAAAGGATTATCAATGCAACAAAGTCCCTCAACGCAAGCAGAGGAGGTGTCACAGATGAACTAATTTTCGATTCACTACAAGTTTGGGAGTAAAGCCTATTTTATTCTTCGACTTAATTCAGGATCAGCTCTACTGAATATTATTATTTCTCAAAATTATTGTTTCACTGATTTTATCGCCGTTGCTTCTTCAACTCAAACCACCAAACTGCATTTTCTTATTGAAAAAATGAAATAATTTCAATATTTTGCTTTTATTTTTATGCATTATTTTTTATATTTGCTAAAATAATTATGCAATGAATGAATTAAGAAACAAATCTACTCGACTTGCTGGCAACATCACACTTCGTTTTTCTCGTTCTTTAAGCAAGCAAATCGATTGGAGTAATAGGCTCATTGGAATTATTGGCGCCCGGGGTGTTGGAAAAACAACCCTAATGTTACAGCGACTTAAGCAAAAATACGGTAATAGCCACGAAGCGCTTTACGTATCGCTTGATGACTTTTATTTCTCGGCAAACTCTCTCTACCAGTTAGCTTTCGATTTTAGAAACAGGGGAGGTAAATGCCTTTTTGTTGATGAGGTTCATAAATATTTAGACTGGTCGTACGATCTGAAAAATATTTTTCATAGTATTCCTGACTTAAACGTTGTGTTTGCTGGTTCATCAATAATTGATTTACTTAAACAAGACGCTGACTTCTGCCGTAATGCGGCAACACATAACCTTGTTGGATTATCGTTCAGGGAGTACTTATCCCATATCAATGTTGCTGATATTTCAGCTTTAAACCTCGTGAATCTTCTTGAAAACCATAAGGAGATTGCCAATGATCTTTCTTATAGGTTTAAACCGTTGCTACATTTTGAAAAATATCTGAGAAGTGGTTACTATCCTTCTTTCAACGATCAGGGCGAGTTGGATCAATCGTGGATTGAGCAGGTTTTGCAGCAAACAATTGAAATCGATCTAAACTATATGGAGGGTTACGATCCTCATAATGCATCCAGCATGAAGCAACTGCTTTACATAATATCGCAGAACGTGCCATTTAAGCCAAATATTCTTAAACTAAGCGAAAAGATTGGGATACATAGAAATACACTTGTCGTTTACCTTTTTCATCTCGAGAAGGCAAAACTTATTCAACTTCTCTACCCTTCAGGTAGCATTGTCAGCATCCTACAAAAACCACATGTTATCTTTCTAAACAACCCAAATCTAAACTACCTGCTGTCTGAAAAAGAACCTGAAATGGATTTGCTTCGCAAAACATTTTTCATGAATCAGGTGGGCTCAGTTGCCTCGGTCAAAAAACCTCAATTCGGTGATTTTGAGGTAGACTCACAGTGGATTTTTGAGGTAGGTAATCACAAAAAGATTTCTAGGCATCTCAAAGATAATCCAAATGCCTATTTGGCAACTGATGGAATTGAAATTGGCACCAACAACATTGTACCACTCTGGATGTTTGGACTTCTTTATTAATCAGCAACAAAAAGACATTAATTACATCTTTCTCATTTTGATATTGTTTTCAATTGCTGTAAATTTGATAGATTTGTTCATATAAAACACCAAAAAACCTTTTAGCCATGAAAATTTTTAAAAGGATTCTTGTAGGATTAGCAATATTATTCCTACTTATAATAGTTGCTGGTATTGTTATAGTCCGCAATATTTCAAGGAAAGCGCTACCAAATTATAATGAGAATATAGAACTGGTTGGGCTTACTGATGAAGTTTTGGTTTATAGGGATAATCATGCTGTTCCGCATGTTTACGCACAAAATGAACATGATTTATACCTTACAGTTGGTTACTTAATGGCACAGGACCGACTCTGGCAAATGGACTTGCTTCGCCGTGTTACACAAGGACGACTTAGCGAAATTTTTGGTAAGGATATGGTAAATTCAGATCATTTACTCAGAGCCTTGCGTATGCAAGAAAAATCTGAAATGGTTTTGTCAAAGTCCGATGAATGCATTCATGTTGCTCTCAATGCATTTGCCATGGGTGTTAATCAGTTTATTGAAAATAATCAGAAGAAACTACCCTTAGAATTTACCATACTAGGTTATAAGCCAGAGCCCTGGGAGCCTGTTCATTCAGTAAATCTGATTGGGTATATGGCATGGGATCTAACCGGCTCATGGAATACAGAAATACTCATGCATAAACTCAGAACTGTTCTTGATGAAGAAAAGTTTAATGAGCTGATACCCGACCTTAATCAACACAAAACATACGTACACCCAGAAATCTCAAAAGAAAAAAACACTGCATTGTTCTCAATGCTTGAAGGTTCTTCAAAATTAAGGGAGCTTGGATTAGAAATCTTTAGCGGAAGTAATAATTGGGCCGTTTCTGAGAAAAAGAGCAAATCTGGACGGCCCTTACTTTCTAACGACATGCATCTTGGACTAAACGCCCCGGGCATTTGGTACCAAATGCATCAAGTTATTGAAGGCAAACTGAATGTAACTGGTGTTGTTTTACCAGGACAACCCTTGGTTATTGTTGGTCACAACGATCGTATAGCGTGGGGAATGACCAATGTTTATGTTGATGATATCGACTTTTATCTTGAAACCATAAATGATGAAAATCCTGAATTATATCTATTTAATGGTGAGTGGAAAAGTATGAATATACAAGAGGAAAAAATAGCGATTAAGGGTGGGGATTCAATTATCAAGGAAACTCGTTTTACACATAGGGGTCCAATTATTTCTGGGTTTAAAAAAGTCGAGACTCAGGCAATCTCCATGCAGTGGACAGGAAATCTTTATAGCAATGAACTTCGCACAATATACCTTTTGAACCGTGCTGCCAACTGGGAAGATTTTCGTAATGCGCTAACCACCATGACATCGGTAAGTCAAAATGTAATATATGCCGATATTGAGGGTAACATTGGACTACAAACAGCTGCAGGTGCGCCTCAGCGAAAGGATGGCAATGGCATTTATATTTACTCAGGCGAAACCGATCAGTACGATTGGGACGGACTCTTGCCTTTCGAAAAATTACCTTATACCTATAACCCTCCCGAAGGGCATATTTCTTCGGCTAATAACCGCACCATTGGCGATGAATATCCCTATTACATTGGTTACTGGTTTACCATTCCTAACCGTGCAGAGAGGATAATTGAAATGCTGAACCAAAAGGAGAAATTTGATGCTGAGGATTTTAAAGATATGCTAGCCGATTTCAAATCAAAGCATGTGGAGCGATACATCGATAAACTGGTTACCATACTTTCAACCGAGATAAACCTTTCGACCAACGAACAAAAAGCACTCGAAATCTTAAAGGGATGGGATATGGTGCTAAACCCTGAAAGTATTGCCACAACAGTTTTCGAAAATTTCTTTATGTTTTTCGTAAAAAACATTGTAATAGATGAAATGGGAGAAGATTTATACGCTGAGTTTAATGGTGGCAGTGGTTTAAACCGAGAAATATTTGATCATGTTTGGCGAAATCCCCATTCGCCTTGGATTAACAATATAAATACCTCAGATGATGAGTCCTTTGAAGATATGGTTTTGCTAAGCTATAGGGAAACTGTAAAATGGTTAGAGGAAAATATTGGCAATGATCCCGCAAGCTGGGAATGGGAACGGATACATAAGCTATCGCTGGATCACCCAATGGGTTCGGTAAAAATTTTGGATAGAATCTTTGGGCTCAATAAGGGTCCATTTTCCGTTGGTGGTAGCTACCATACAGTTAGTCCTTACTCATACAGCTTTAGGAAACCCTTTAAAGTAAATCATGGTTCATCCCAAAGGCATATATACGACCTTTCCAATTGGGATAATTCGCTGGTAATAATTCCTACTGGAACATCAGGTATTCCCGCAAGTAAATACTACTGCGACCAAACCGAAATGTATGTGAACAATCAGTACAAGAACGATATCTTTACCACAAGGGATATTATTAGCAACGCTAGGTACCTGGCAAGGTTTACTCCTACTGATAAAGAATAAATTCTTTTTTATTTCAACTAAAAAAACCTCCGGAAATATTATGTTTTCGGAGGTTTTTGTTGTCCTGCTAGGAATCGAACCTAGACTCTTCTGATCCAGAGTCAGACGTGTTGCCAATTACACCACAGGACAATTTGAGGCTGCAAAGATAAAAACAGATTATCTAAAATATCAAGAAAAAACAGGTTTTTTTTAAATAAACATAGAAGCCCGAAATCGGACTTATATAAACCTTAACTATATAATAATTACAGCCGTTTCGATACAATTCATTATCGCGATATTCCCCTTTACAACCTCTAACCCATCGAACGCTACTTAACAATCACTATGGGAAAATCCTGTCCAAAACCGTAACCTGTGGGGAATTGCGGTTCTCCCTTGTGCTTCTGGGTTAAATCGGGTACCAACTCCTCAATGCAGCTTTTCAGCATATTTACGGTAACCTTTTTGTCGGGTGTATTCCTGCAGTCACCTTTCAGCGTTTGTATCAAGGCATAGGTAAATACTCCATGCCCCAGAGTGGCAACCTCGGTGGCAAACTGCTCGGTACCGCTGGCAGCAATAAAGTAGGTGCCAGTGCTTCGGGCCAGCTGCGCAATGGCTTTCTCCTCGGCTGCCCCGCGCATGGCAAAGGTTTGCAGGGCTCCCCCGCTTTGGCAGGCATCCAGCACAAAGAGCTGTTTCTGTGCCAACAGGCTCTTGGAGAGCTGTAGCAGATCATCGGCTGAAACCCCTTTCTCGTTCAGCAGCTCATCGGCTTCGTACATCTTGGTTACATCGTGGGGAACCAGATAGAATTCGGGCTGCGAGCGTTTGCTTCCACCATCCATCACCCCATGCCCGGCATAGTAAAAAACAAAGACATCCTGTGGTTGTACCTGCGATTTAACCTTTTCAAATGCCGATAGGATACCATCACGCGTGGCAGCCTCGTTGAGCACAAAGGTTTTATTAATCGATCCGAATATCGATGCTGCTCCATTCTCAAGTGCCCTCACAAAGCCCGAAGCGTCATTTTCGGCATAGTTGAGGTTGTACTTGGGGTTGCGGTACTTATTTATTCCAATGGCAATTACATAAAGATTTGGTTTTGCCTGCTGGGTTTGCTGATAGTTTACCACTATCTCGGCAGGTATTGCCTCTGTTCGCTGGTTGTTAAAGGCATTGGCCCTAATGCTGTTCGCCCCACCTACCAGCTGAACGGTAAATACCTTGATGTTATCATTCGATTGGGGGCTTACTTTCTTAAAGCCCCTTTGGGTTCCCTCAATCAGCTTCCCATTATGGTAAAGCCTAATCTCATCAACACCTCCCCCTGCGTCTTCAACCTGAACCTTCACCTCAACTACTGCATTGCTGCTATTGGATTTGTTTTCGGGACTCAGAATTTTTACCGTTGGGGGTGGTGTTAGCTTTGATACGTTTAGGGTTGGTTCATATGTTACTCCTCCTTGAATTGCCAATAAGTTGGGCCTAAAGAAATTATCATAGATGTTGTCCAGAGGAATCAGCTCATCGCCCAGCGCAAAATTGATGTAGCCAAAAGCATTCTCATTACCGGTAAATAGCATGCTCTGATTCAATGCCAGCCACTTCTCCTCGTCAAAATCCAGATATTTGAAGACGTACTTGGTGGTAATATCGCCAGTGTACTGACCCCTATAATTAAGTTTTTCGAGGTAATCAAAAAGGGTGATGCTCCCATCGCTATTCACTGCGGCAATATACTTGTTATCGGGGCTAAAGCATACCTGGGTAAAGTAGCTTCCTTCGCCAAATATCTTTTTCCATGTTCCAAATTCAACCCAGCCAACCTTCCAACTGGCTGTACTTACCTCGCTAATTAAGATGGTATTGTCACGGCCTGTAGTGGCCATATACTTTCCATCGTCGGAGAATTTTACGGAAACCGTACTCGTATGGTTATTTAAATCCCAATGGGTTCGGGCTGGACCAACAAAGTTCTCGTAGTAAGCGTTTTTATCAAAGGCTGCTGGTTTCGAGTACACGGTAAAGAACCCCTCCTCTGCTGGGTGAAGGTCAAAGCTTATAATCCTCTCTTTACCCTCGCCCTTAGTTTGGTTTACCGTTTCGTCGGTATTGTAATTCTTCACCATTACTGTAGTACCTAATCGGTAAGCCACGTAGGGCTTATTCTTGAATATCCTAAGGCCAGAGGGGGTATGGTAAAAACCCAGCCGCTTCAGGTTTGGGTAGGATTGCTCCAACCTCTCAGTTGGTTTAAGCGTAGGGGCATCCCAAATTTCAATCTGGTTATCTTTTATAAGGGCAGCAAATCTGTTGGTGCTGGGGATAAAATTTACCCCCGAGTTCTTGTAGTCCCTGATTACACGACGCCTACCAGTTGTAAGGTCGAGCAGTACTACATATTCGGGGAAAGAGATTACCATGTAGCTGTTATTGGAGCTAAAGCTTACATTGATGGGCATTTTAGGGTTGGGAATTGGCTTCTCATCGCTGGCAACCTGTTTCTTCTCACCTGAAATGCTGAATACCTCTAGGGCGTTCCTGTGGGCAAGGGTCATGGTTTGGCCTACCGAACTTATGAGGGTAAGGGCAGCCCCATTCCCAAGACTCTTTAGAAAAGCGGGGTTATCAGCGTTGGCAAACGAGTACAACTCAGTTCTTCCGCTGCCAATTTTATCCTGATAGAACCTGTTGTAATCAAACGCTCCAGATGTGTTGGTTATAAGCAGTTTGCTGCTCTTATCGTAAAAACATTTGTTCCCGTTGATGATAGGCAACGAACGGCTCTGGATATGCTTTTCAGCCCTTTTTAGCGTTGGGAACTTGCTACTAACAATCAGCTTTCCCCCCTTAATGTCGGCAAGGAAAATGGAGCCCCTGTAGCAGAAGAACCACATTCTTCTCTCGGGGAAATACTCAATGCCATTTACTGGATACTGCTCAAAGGAACCACCTAAAGTTATAGAGCCCAGGCTCTTGCCGTTACTGGGTTGCATCGATGCCACGGAGTTGTAGCATGCCAGCCCAATTTCTGAACCATCATCGTTAAACTTAATGTCGTAGGCCTTGCTCTGCTTTTTTTTCCAGATGGTTGATCCTGTGGCAATATCAATTAGCAATATATGGGTTTGTGCTGAAATTACGGCAATCCTCCCCGATGTTGGATGAACGGCAATTCTTGGGTTCGGTTCAATATTGTCGATTGTATTCCTTGGCAAATCGGCAATGGTCCTAATGGTTTTTCCGTTCGATGTATCCCAAACCTTTATGGTATGATCACTGGATGAGGATATCAGCTTTGTTCCATCGCCTGTTATCCCTATGCTTATAATATCTTTCCTATGACCGCTAAATCGCTGGATTATGTTTTTGTTCTTCGCGCTCCACTTTATGATAACCCCATCGGTGCCCCCTGTGTATATATACTTACCATCGGGCGAGAGCACCATGCTTGTAATGTTCCCATCGTGGCTGATGCTTAGGCTAGATGTAACCTGTCCCGATACTTCAGGGGCGATAAATGATGCCAAAAGGCACACAAAGGAAAGGGTGAGGAATTGTTTTCTCATCGTAAATGTACTGTTATGTTAGATGTATTTTATTCTTTTGAACTAATCAATGCAGCAACAAATTATGAATGCTATCAATTATTTGTCCGCGATTTTTGCCCAGGTATCTTTTAACGTTGTGGTTCGATTGAAAACCAGCTTATCCGAATTGCTATCTGGGTCTACACTAAAGTAGCCTAGTCGTTCAAACTGGAACTTCACAAAGGGTTTTGCGTTTTCAAGCGAAGGTTCGAGGTATCCATTGATAACTTTAAGAGAATCAGGATTTAAGTTGGTCTTCCAATCTATTCCTTCGGGAACATTGTCGGGATCTGCCTTCATGAATAGCCTGTCGAATAGGCGAATTTCAGCTTCAATGGCATGCTTAATGGATACCCAATGAATTGTTCCCTGCACTTTTCGCCCATCGGGCGAATTCCCTCCCCTTGATGCGGGATCGTATGTGCAACGAAGCTCAACAATACTGCCCTTCGAATCCTTAATCACCTCATTGCATTTAACGAAATAAGCATATCGTAGTCTAACCTCGGCTCCTGGAGCAAGACGGAAGAATTTTTTAGAAGGATTCTCCATAAAATCGTCACGCTCAATATAAAGCTCTCTTCCAAATGGAACTGAACGTTTTCCGGCGTTTTCGTCCTCATGATTATTTATGGCTTGCAACTCCTCATATTTACCCTCAGGATAATTTGTAATTACAATCTTAAGGGGGTTTAGAACTGCCATACGGCGTTCGGCGCGCTTATTTAAATCTTCGCGCAGGCAGAACTCTAGCAGCGAAAGGTCGATTACGTTATCGCGTTTTGCAACCCCTACCTTATCGGCAAAGTAACGTATCGATTCGGGAGTGTAACCCCGGCGGCGGAGGCCACAAATGGTTGGCATACGAGGGTCGTCCCAACCACTCACAAACCCTTCCTGAACCAGCTGAAGCAGCTTACGCTTGCTCATTACAGTGTAGTTAATGTTAAGACGGGCAAACTCGTGCTGACGCGATGGGAAAATTCCAAGCTTCTCAATGAACCAATCGTAAAGAGGGCGATGCACATCAAATTCAAGAGTGCAAATTGAATGAGTTATCTTCTCAATGGAATCACATTGCCCATGAGCATAATCATACATGGGGTAAATACACCATTCATCTCCAGTACGATGATGATGAGCGTGGATAATTCTATATAGTATGGGATCGCGCATCAGCATGTTGGGATGCCCCATGTCAATCTTTGCTCGTAGCACTCTACTACCATCAGGAAATTCTCCAGCTCTCATCCGACGAAATAGGTCGAGGTTCTCCTCCTTTGAGCGATTCCTATTTGGGCTATTCTTCCCTGGTTGGGTTACAGTTCCTCGATGCAATCGAATCTCTTCCTGCGAATGATCGTCAACGTAAGCCAATCCCTTTTCAATTAACTTCTCGGCCCACAGGTAAAGCTGCTCAAAATAATCTGATGCATATAACTCCTGTGCCCACTGAAAACCAAGCCATTGAATATCTTCTTTTATGGAGTCAACGTACTCCACATCCTCTTTAGTTGGGTTGGTATCATCGAAACGAAGGTTGGTTTTCCCACCATACTTCTGTGCCAGCCCAAAATTCAGGCATATCGACTTGGCATGTCCAATATGCAGGTAGCCATTAGGTTCGGGAGGGAATCGGGTTAATACCCTGCCATTGTGTTTACCCGATTTGATATCCTCCTCAATGATCTCTTCAAGAAAATTGCGAGGATTTCCTAGAACTTCCGAATTACCATTTGTTGCTGTCATTATAAGTGCTTTTACAAAATAAACGTGTGCAAAATTACAATTTAATTGCGGATTTTATTTGGGGTTGATCATTTCGATCTCAAAAATTAGCAAAGGATTCATGGAAGAACAAAAAGATTTTCAATGCTCTCACCTTCATTAACGTTTAGATGATAGGCAGGGATTCCTAACCTCCTTGCTGCTTCAACATGCTGCAACGAATCGTCGATAAAGAGAGTCTCGCTGGGTATAAGTCCATTGTCGCGGATTACGTATTGGAACACCTCGGGGTCGGGCTTGCGCAGGTGGATGAGGTGCGAGAAGTAAATACGCTCAAAGTAATCGTTTAGATTTGCCAACCCGTTAATTTTATTGATGATCCTATGGAATGCGTCAATATGTATGGTGTTGGTATTGCTAAGCAGAAAGGTTCGGTATTGGTTTCTAAGCTGACTAAGAATGTGTAATCTGTTCTCTGGCAGATCAATAAGCATGGCATTCCAGGCATCATCAATCTGTTGGTCAGCAAGATTAAGGTTCGAAGCTGTCCGGATTCCGTTTCTGAACTCATCAGGAGTAATTGTGCCCCGATCGAGCGCATCGAAGATGTCAATTTGCTGAGCTTGTGTGTAAAGCCTTTCGAAATTCATAACCCCAAGGTTGATGAATGCATCAATAGTATAGCGGTAGTTAATATTGAAAATAACGCCACCCAAATCGAAGATGATATTTTTTATTTGGGGGTTGATAAAAGGAGAAAAAAAAGGTTTTTTCACAAAAAAAGGGGTTGAGTTTGGAAAATTAAAGTACAAATATGTACTTTTGCAATCCAATAAAAAAACGTTTTTTGTTTTTTAGGGCCCATAGCTCAGCTGGTTAGAGCACCTGACTCATAATCAGGGGGTCGCTGGTTCAAGCCCAGCTGGGCCCACCAATAAAAAGCACCTTCGGGTGCTTTTTTTATTTTTCAATCATTGATGAAAATTAACTCCCATCCAACTTGTAAGGTAAAAGTTTAAGAGGGGTTATACGCTCGGGAGTAACATTAACCTGAAAGGGAAATACCTCTACTCCATTGGCATGGGCTTTAACAAGCGTTTCGGAATATTGGGGATCAATATCCCATGCAGGGGCAAAAATCTCAACATCGGTTCGTTGAATGATATAAAGCATTATGGCACGCATCCCATTTTGCTTAACGCTAATTAGAGTTTCCAAGTGCTTCTGTCCTCTTTTGGTTTCTGCATCAGGGAAACGAGCGTAAATTCCATCCTTCAACGTGACGTTCTTAACCTCAATGAAACACTTTTCCCCCTCTTTTTCTGCATAAAGATCAAAACGGCTATCGCCGTAAGTAACCTCACGCTTTACGTTTGTATAGCCTTCAATACCAGAAATTACTCCTTTGCTAACGTATTCATTTGCTAGCCTATTGGGATTGGATGTATTAATCCCAACCCACACATCTCCTATTAGAATCATCTCCCATGTAAAGCGGGTTTTCCGCTTGGGATCATTAACAGGAGAAAGGAACACCTCTGCACCCTCCTCAAGGCAGCTCTTCATAGAACCCGAGTTGGTGCAATGAGCTGTTACAACCTCACCTGAATCCAACTTAACATCGGCTAGAAAACGCTTGTATCGCTTGATTAAACGGCCATTAATTAAAGGTTCTGCAAATAGCATAGGGCATAGGGTAATAACTCCTGCGAATATATAAAATTTTGCTGAATGCCCTCAGGAATTTCATTGTCATAAACCACCCTAAGCCTCATGGTTTTCCTTAACCATTTCCTTATTTCCCGGCCATTCCAGAATTATCTGCGCTATATTATTGGCGTGGCTGCCAATGGTTCGGAACATGGAAACCAACTCGAGATGTGTCTTTGAGCTGGACACCGATTTGTTTACATCTTTCTTAAGACGTTCAAAGTGCTGGCGTTCCATATCCCTTCCTATATCCTTAAATTTCTGGTACTTAGCAAACATTTTCTGGGCTTTCTCAAGGTTTAACTCCTCAAATACGTTTATGGCACGCTTTATCTGCCGCTGGGTTAGCAAGTGGAACTCCTTGATTTCCTGCTTTCCTTCAGGTGAAAATTCTGCACCCGAATCGAGCCAAACTTTTGCCCTCTCCGAAAGATTTTTTGAGACTATATCTGCTATTTGCTCCAGTTCCTTTACAGTGTACATAACCTGAAATGCCTCCTGAATGCTCTGGTCTGTAACATCCTCGCGGGTAAGGCTTATAAGGTAACTGTTTATTTGATCTCTCAGGAAATCAACCTTTTCCTCCATTAACTCAATGCGTTTTAAGGGAGTTTTGTCATTGTCGATAAAAGGGAACAGAATATCATCAACCATATGCTCAACATACTCGCAAATTCTCAGAACCTCTTGCTTTGCCAATTTTAGGGCGACAGATGGGGTTGAAAGAAGGTTTCTATCCAGATACATCACCTTGAACTGCGGTTTCTTCTCCTTGGCTGCTGGCAGTATCCAGCAGATTAACTTGTCAAAATAATTTGTGAAAGGCAGCATAACAACTGTTATCAACACATTGAAAATTGTGTGTGCATTGGCAATTTGCCTCGGGATATTAACCGGTATCGCGGAACCCTCAGCCAGTATATCTGGGGTTGTAAAACGCACAACATCAACAAAAGGATTTATTATGAATGCTAGCATAAGAATTCCTATCAGCTTAAAAATGGTATATGCCATAGCAACCCTTTGAGCATCCCTGCTTGCGTTCATCCCTGCAATAATTCCAGTTATCGAAGTGCCAAGATTGGCCCCAAGAAGTAATGGAATGGCAGCCTCCAGAGAAATTAGTCCCTGTGTAGCAAGGGTTAGCATAATACCCACAAAAGCGGCACTACTCTGTATCAGGGCTGTGAACAGTGTCCCTGCAATAATTCCAAGAATGGGGATTTTAAGCTTACCCAGCAAATCGATAAAAGGATCATAGGTTCGCAATGGGTACATCGCCTGACTCATAAGGTACATGCCAAAAAATAGAATACCAAAACCCAGTATTGCTTCTCCGGCATACCTAACCCCCTCTCGCTTGGAAAAAGTCATCATGGCAAACCCGAGAGCAATAATAAGGAGTGAATAATCGGCAATATTAAAGGCAATAAGCTGAACAGTAAGAGTTGTTCCAATAGCAGCCCCAAATATCATCCCAATGGTTTGGTTAAATCTTAGCAAACCCGATTGTACAAAACCTACTAACATAACCGTTGTAGCACTGCTACTCTGTGTAACCATAGTTATAAATGCTCCAAAACCTGTGGCAGTAATCCTGTTCTTTGAAAGTTTGCCTAATATCATTCGTATTTTTTGCCCGGCACTGTGCTTAAAACCTTTGCTCATCATATTAATACCCATAAGGAAAAGAGCTAAGCCACCCAGCAAGCCAACCACCAGCATGGTTACCCAGTTCTCATTTTTAGCATGTGCTGTGAAAAGCACAACAGACTCCAAATGATCTGTTCGGATTTTAGCTGTAACCTGATACTCTCCGTAAACATCCCCTAAAGTAAGGTTACAAAAAGCAATCCCCAGAGAGTCTGTTTTAGTATGTTTAGGATCAATGGCATACCCGTCCGCCTTATCGGGAGCCTGAACAATCTCAAAGTAAACCCTGACATCTGGTACAGGGTTCCCCAACGAATCAATTACCCTTACAACAAATGGACTTGTAAGGTTTCTGTTGACTACCTGATGCTGTTTGTCTCCCGAAAGTTTAGGGCCAATATTTTTCCCAAATTTCTCAATTCTAAAAAGGATCAACTGCTCTTTTGGGCTATCGTTTTGAAAGTTTTCAGTTGAGATAGCAAAGAATGGACTTGTAATGAGCAGAATTGTAATCAGTATCTTATTCCATTTCATGATGATAGGATTGCTTTGTTATAGTAAAAGTAAATATTAATTGTTAAATCAAATTTTCTTCGGATTTTTTTTTCTTGGTTTACTTCAACTAAAAAAAAATAGAATTAAAGATAACCTCTGGTGATTTGATTAACCAATTTATATGATAGGGTTGCCATTACAAATCCAATGACATTTGCCGCAATATCCAGAAAATCAGCGCTACGTGTAGTTAAAAGAAAGTGTTGAAGTACTTCTATGAAAAAACCGTAAGGAATTGCCACTAATGCTGCCCATTTGATTGAATTTAATGTCACTCCCCTTTGTCTTTTATACTGGTTGCTTGCAGATATAAGTAGAATAGAAAAAACAAAATAGAGAGAAAAGTGAACAAACTTGTCAAAATTGGGAATATTAATAAAATCTACTCTGGGAATCCTATCTCCCGAGAATGTGGAAAGGAATAGGATTATCAACGCCCACAATATCGATTTCCAATGGTTTTTCCAAAACATAATCAACATCAAATTTCAATGAAATATAGCCATAAAAACTCAACCACCAAAAAGAGGGTAAATGGGTTTGTTTTTATCGTAGTGTAACCTATCTTTGTGAGTTTTTTATAAGAACCTACTGAAGTCGTTTTAAATGAAAGCTAAATTCAAGGAGTATAAGGGTTTAAATCTTTCTCAGGTAAACAAGGATATCTTAAAAACCTGGGAAAAAAATAACGCTTTTCAAAAGAGTCTTCATATTCGTGAAGGGCATCCAACCTTTGTTTTCTACGAAGGACCACCCTCTGCCAATGGAATCCCTGGTATTCACCATGTTATGGCACGTGCAATAAAAGATATTTTCTGTCGCTACAAGACCCAGCAGGGTTTTCAGGTTCACCGTAAAGCAGGCTGGGATACTCATGGACTACCCGTGGAGTTGGGTGTTGAAAAAATGCTAGGTATCACCAAGGAAGATATAGGGAAAAAAATTACCATAGAGGAGTACAACGAGAAGTGCCGCGTTGAGGTAATGAAGTATACAGACCTGTGGGAGGATTTAACGCATAAAATGGGCTATTGGGTCGACATGGACGATCCATACATTACATACGATAACAGGTATATCGAAACATTATGGTATTTGCTGAAAGAATTATTTAAGAAGGATTTACTTTATAAGGGCAAAACCATACAGCCCTTTTCCCCTGCTGCTGGAACAGGGTTAAGCACCCACGAGTTAAACCAACCCGGTTGCTATCGCGATGTAAAGGACACTACCGTTGTCGCTCAATTTCAGCTAATTCGTGATAAAAATTCCGAATTTATTTTTAAGGATGTAAATACCGATGTTTTTATTTTGGCATGGACCACTACCCCTTGGACGCTGCCTTCCAACACAGCTTTAGCTGTTGGAGCAAAGATTAAGTATGTTCAAATACAAACCTTCAATCCATACAGCGGTGGTCCCATTTCTGTAATTCTTGCCAAAGATCTTCAGCATGTTTTCTTTAAGCCGGAAAACGCCGATTTACCATTTGACGAATACAAGCAAGGAGACAAAAAGATCCCTTTTAAGGTTGTGGCAGAATACAATGGAAGTCAATTGGCCGGTATTCGATATAATCAGCTCTTCCCATGGATCAACCCCGAAGGAGATGCATTTAGAGTTGTAACGGGCGACTTTGTTACCACAGAAGATGGAACCGGGATTGTTCATATAGCACCTACCTTTGGTGCTGACGATGATAGGGTTGCCAAAGCATCCGGTATCTCTCCTTTAATTCTAAGAGATAAACAGGGTAATGCAGAACCTATGGTTGACCGTACCGGCAAGTTTTACCGAATCGAGGAGCTTAACGATGACTTTGTGAAAGACCATGTTAACATTTCGCTTTATAAAGAGTTTGCTGGACGTTTTGTAAAAAACGAATATGATAATCTAGCGTCTCAAAATGCTGAAACTTTGGACGTGGATCTTTGCGTATGGCTAAAAAAGGAACACAAAGCTTTCCGCATTGAGAAGCATGTTCACAATTACCCACACTGCTGGAGAACCGACAAGCCAATTCTTTACTATCCTCTCGACAGCTGGTTTATACGCACTACCGCTCTGAAAGAGCGCATGATGGAACTAAACGATACCATAAACTGGAAACCTGCAAGCACCGGAACAGGGCGTTTTGGCAAATGGCTCGAGAATCTGGTCGATTGGAATCTCTCACGCTCACGTTTCTGGGGAACACCCTTGCCCATTTGGGTTACCGACGACAGGAAGGAAATGATATGCATTGGTTCGGTTGAAGAACTAAAGGCAGAGTGTGAAAAAGCCGTATCGAAGGGTTACATGGCAAAGAATCCTCTTGAAAAATTTGAAGTTGGGAACTTCACTAAGGAGAATTACAGTGTATTTGATCTACATCGTCCTTTCGTAGATGAAATAGTCCTTGTTTCCCCTTCGGGGAAAAAGATGCAGCGAGAGCTGGACTTAATTGACGTTTGGTTCGATTCTGGGGCAATGCCCTATGCACAACTTCACTATCCTTTTGAGAATAAGGATGATTTCAGCGAAGATTTTCCCGCCGATTTCATTGCCGAGGGTGTTGATCAAACCCGTGGATGGTTTTTCACCCTTCATGCCATCTCCACCATGCTTTTTGATTCGGTTGCTTACAAAAACATCATCTCAAACGGATTGGTGCTTGACAAAAATGGCAATAAGATGAGCAAGCGTTTGGGCAATGCTGTGGATCCCTTCGATGTAATAGATAAGCACGGTTCCGATCCCCTACGTTGGTATATGATCACCAACGCTCAACCATGGGACAATCTAAAATTCGACATTGAAGGAGTGGAAGAGGTAAAGCGTAAGTTCTTTGGAACCCTATACAATACCTACTCATTCTTTGCCCTTTACGCAAATGTTGACGGTTTCACTTACAATGAGCCCGAAGTTCCAATGGCGGAACGCCCAGAGATCGATCGATGGATCATATCACTTCTTAACTCGCTAATTACCGAAGTGGAGGAAGCTTTCGAAAATTACGAACCAACCCGAGCTGGTAGAGCCATTCAGGATTTTGTTACTGAAAACCTGAGCAACTGGTACGTTCGACTCAACCGCAAGCGATTCTGGGGAGGAGGTTACAATATCGATAAGATTGCAGCATACCAAACCTTATATACCTGTCTTGAAACAGTAGCCATGCTGGCAGCACCCATAGCGCCTTTCTATAGCGATAGGCTGTTTATGGATCTTAATTCGATCTGCAAAAAGCATGATGTTGAAAGCATTCACCTTTCACTCTTTCCAAAAACCAATAAGCAATTCATCGATAAGGATTTGGAAGAACGAATGGAAATTGCCCAAAGCTTATCATCAATGGTATTGAGCCTTAGGCGAAAGGTAAGCATCAAAGTAAGGCAACCATTGAGTAAAATGATGGTACCTATCCTTAACGAGCAATTTCGAAGGCAACTACAGAACGTTGAATATCTAATACTTGCTGAGGTAAACGTAAAAGAACTTCAGTACTTGGATGACTCATCGGGGATTTTGGTTAAAAAGATTAAGCCCAACTTTAAAACTCTGGGACCACGATTTGGCAAGTCGATGAAAGAAGTTTCCTCAGCAATTGCATCAATGACACAGCGTGATATTAATCAATTAGAACAAACAGGTTTTTATAGTATCAATATCAACGGGGCACCATCGGAGATAAATCTAAACGATGTGGAAATTATTTCTGAGGATATACCGGGTTGGCTGGTTGCCAATGAGGGGAGATTCACCGTAGCTCTCGATATTACCCTTACAGATGAGCTGAAACAGGAAGGAATTGCCCGTGAACTTATAAATCGTATCCAGAACCTACGCAAGGATGCCGGATTTGAGGTTACTGATAAAGTAAAGATTAGCATTTTAAAACATCAATCATTAACCCAAACTATAAATAATCACAGAGAATATATAGCTAGTCAAACCCTTGCAAGGGAAATTTGTCTTGTTGATTCTTTACCCTGTGGTTCTGCAACCAACATTGAACTGGATGTTGACTTGGTTACAACAATAAAAGTTGAAAAGATTGATATGTAAACGTTGTTATTATTTGTATTAATCATTATATTTAGACAAAATTTTTGAGCTATGGCTGAAAAGAATAGGTACACCGATGAGGAGTTGGCAGAATTCAAGGAGATAATTCTGAAAAAACTCGAAAAGGCTCGCAATGATTACGAAATACTGAAGAGCGCAATTACTATGAGCGAGAGCAATGATACCCAGGATACATCGCCTACATTTAAGGTGCTAGAAGAGGGTGCTGCAACTCTCTCAAAAGAGGAAGCGGGCAAATTGGCTCAACGCCAGATAAAATTCATACAGCACCTTGAGGCTGCATTGGTTCGTATTGAAAACAAAACCTACGGCATTTGTCGCGAAACGGGTAAACTCATTTCCAAGGATAGGCTTCGCGCAGTTCCTCACGCAACGCTTAGCTTTGAGGCAAAGAGCAATCAACGCTAACGTTATTTATTACAAAATACCATTGACAGTGGCTTTGAATAAGCCACTTTTTTTATAGGTTTGTGCAATATTTTAAAGGATTACCAGAATGCAAAAATTATCTCTTCGATATAAATCTATTCTGCTCATTAGCCTTGTTTTGATCGCCGATCAAACTCTGAAAATATGGATTAAAACCAACATGGTGCTGGGTGAGCAATTCCATGTATTAGGCAACTGGTTTATCATACATTTCACTGAGAATCCAGGTATGGCTTTTGGCATGGAGTTTTGGGGAGAATACGGAAAGCTCACTCTTAGCTTGTTTCGTATTGTTGCAATTATTCTGATCTGCATTTACATTTCGTGGCTGATTAAAAAGAAAATGCCCGCCGGAGTGGTTTTGGGCATGTCTTTAATCCTTGTAGGTGCTATGGGTAATGTAATTGACAGTGCTTTCTATGGCATAATATTTGGCGAATCGTACTACGAACCCGCCACTTTTTTCCCACCTGATGGTGGCTATGCCAGTTTCCTTCATGGTCGTGTTGTGGATATGTTCTATTTCCCCATTATTCAAACTACTTGGCCTAGTTGGATTCCTTGGATTGGAGGCCAACCTTTTGTCTTTTTTCGTCCTGTTTTCAACATTGCCGATTCCGCTATAACTGTAGGTGTTTTTTACTTACTCATATTTCAAAGGAAATTTCTATTCGAAAAACACGAGGAAGCTGAAAAATGAAACCCAAACGGTTTGCATTAATTGCTGCAGGGGGCTCAGGCATTAGAATGGAATCAGAAGTTCCAAAACAATTTTTACTCTTACAAGGGATTCCTATTCTAATGCACACAATAAATTTGTTTCAATCGCTTAAAACAATATCTTCCATTTTGCTAGTTTTACCATCACACGAAATACCGCGATGGGATTTGCTTTGCAAAGAGTACAATTTTACCATCCCCCATACTGTGATTGCTGGAGGAGATACCCGGTTCGATTCGGTAAAGAAAGGAATTAATGCCTTTGGCAATGAAGCAGGATTGATTGCCATTCACGATGGAGTTCGTCCATTAATCCAACCAGAATTAATTGAGAAATGCTATAGTTTTGCCTATGAATTTGGGAATGCAATACCTGCAGTTAGGGCAACAGAGTCTATAAGGCTAGGAACACATGCAGATAATACAAAAGTGGACCGGAATTCAGTATGGCAAATACAAACCCCTCAGGTTTTTTTTCTTGAACGGATTAGGGATCACTACAAAGCCCAATGGCAAGAGGATTATACTGATGACGCATCGGTTGCTGAGGCATGTGGCGAGAGGATAAACTTAATCGAAGGGGATATCGAGAACATTAAAATTACTACTCCATTGGATTTATTTCTTGCAAATTGCATTTTAAAGGGTAGGAATGAATGTTCAAACAAATAGCTAAAACTGCTGAGAATTTTTTCTATTTTTAGTCTTCCTTCAAAAATTCTAGCATTCCTTTAATGCTTTCAATGTAATGTTTCTGGCGATCAAGGTGTGATGTCAGCGATTTGGATGTTACAGTTTGTGATTCAGCTTCTTCATCTGATTGCAATGAAATTGCCCTTGACAAGTTATCATTAGAAGATCTTGTGCCAACTCCCTTTTCATAGATAAACATATCACCTTTCCCCTCACAGAGCCAGAGAGGATCAACACGAAACTTTGTGATTAATCCCTTAATGATAACTGCACTGACACCCGTTTTTCCTCTCTCTACATCGGAATAAGACCCCTGCTTTATACCAAGTGCCTCGCTAAATGTGCGCTGGTTAAGATTTAAGGCTTTCCTTATCTCCTTTAGACGCTGGTTCTCGTTCATTAATAATGGGAATCTTATAATTTATATTTAAAAAAAGTGTAATATGGCCTAAAAATTGAAATTAAAATGTTTGTAATATTGAATTGTCTTCATAATTATAAAAAATGCAAACCTTTGCAAAATTAAATTATTTATTTAAAATTTTACTAAAACAAAACAATACCGTAAGAAATAGTTTAATTTAGCCCGACTCATTTATTAATTAATTAGTGATTATGAACTTGAGTGCAAAAAGAGCTGAAACAAATCAAAAAATCTCTTATTTAATTTCCCAAAACACGAAGCTCTTAGATTCTTTGGTTAAAAGTATTATTGATATAGCTTCTAAGCCAATACTAATTGTTTCTGTTAATTCTGTTGTTTATGCCAACCATGAAGCCATAAAACTTATTGGCATCCCGTTAAAGGCATTAAAAGAAAAAAAGATTGAGGAGATATTTACTTTAAGCAAAGGGGCACAATTGGTAAACATCTTCGCAAAAGCATCAACCCTGAAAAACTCACAATTAATTGATGAGGTAAAACTAAAAATTAGTAAAGGTAAAGAGCAATGGGTTTCACCTAGGATTAAAAGATGTCTTTGGAAAGGAAAACCTGCTCTAATGATTGATTTACAGCAATTAAATAACGAAAACACTTCCTCTTCGCTTACTAGAATTTCCAATGAAAGCATTCTTCAGACACTAAAAACAGCTAAGCAAGGCATTTGGAATTATAACATAAATAGCTCTGAAGCTCATATTAACCAAGAGTTCTTTTCGATGCTTGGGTATAGTCCCAGAGAAGGTAACTCCAACTCATTATCATGGGGAAAAATTCTTCATCCCGACTCTTTAAGTGACTTTAAAAAATTGATCGAAGAATATAAGCAAGGAAAAGAAATAGAGGGCACTTGGGAATATAGGGTAAGGGACAAGAATAATGATTATCATTGGATATTGGGAATAAATCAGGTCACTGATTGGGATACAAATGGTAAACCAACAAGACTTACTGGATTACACAAGGATATCAACGAGCAGAAAAAATGCGAAATAGAGAAGGAAGAGTATCAAAATTTGTTGAATAACTTTTTCCAACACTCCCACGACGGAATTATTATTTTTGATGAGAAAGGTATTATTAAAGAGTGGAATAAAACTCAAGAACAAATAACTAACATAAAGAGGGATCATGTTGTAGGAAAAACTGTTTGGGAAGTACAACAAGATCTTTCGCTTAAAAAGGAAACTGCCATAAATTATTTTAACCTGCTCAAAAAAGTTTTTTCAACTATTACTCAGAATGGTATTAACCCCTGGGAAGGAAAAGTTTACGAAACAACTATTCAACTTGATTCTGGTGAACAAAAACACATTCAACAATCCTTTTTCCTAATAAAAAGGTCTTCGAGTATACTGTTTGCTTCAACCATAAAGGATGTTACTGACAGTAAGGCTAGCCATTTAAAAGTTGAAAAGAGTGAAGAACGCTTAAAATTGGCAATATCAGCAGGAAATGTTGGCATCTGGGATTATGATTTTTCAAATCACGAAATTTATATTTCTCCCACAGCATATACAATATTTGGATATCTTCCCAAAGAGATTGAACCCAGCGAGGATCTATACAAATCAATTATTCATCCGGATGATCATGATGAGATTACTCAAAAACTTAGAACTCTTTTTATTTCTGGCAACGTGCTTGAAATGGAGCTAAGGGTTCGAAGAAAGAATGGTGAATATATCTGGATCCTCTCAAAAAATAGAATTATCCGTGACGAACATGGAGAAAAACTTAGAGCGACAGGCACAATCACCGACATTACGCGTCAGAAAAATATTGAAATTGAGCTAAGGCAAAGCCAAAAAGATCTTACAAAAAACCTTAAGCAGCACGAAATCCTTTCTGAAATATCTTATGTACTCAACACGAATATCGACTTTCAGTGGAAAAACAGTGAAGTATTGAGGCTTATTGGTAATTTTACCAATGTTAGCAGGGTATACATATTCGAGAATATTCCGGAAAAAAACATCACTGTCAACACTTATGAATGGTGCAACAACAACATTATTCCTCAGATAGATAACCTTCAGAATGTTACATTGGATGTTATAAAAGAAGGTTTTAAAGGCAAAGAATATCTTTTTTCATGTAATATAAAAGAAGATCTTTCTCCCGAGTTTGCCATGATGTTGATACCCCAAGACATTCAATCTTTTTTGGTTTTTCCATTACAGGTTAGCGGAAAGCATTTTGGCTACATCGGATTTGATGAGTGTACATACAAAAGAAATTGGGAAAAGTCTGAAATTGAACTGCTAAAGACCATCTCAAACCTCATATCATTCTCCTATGAGCGCGAGCTTAGCCAAATGCATTATCAACAAAACGAAGAGCGATACCGAGAATTAACAGAAAAACTCCCACAAATTATTTTTGAAGTATCCCATAATGGCCGGATCGATTTCCTAAACTTAACAGGATGCAACTTCTTTGGGGTTACAAAGGATCAGGTTAAAAAGGGTCTTTTTGTTTGGAATCTTTTTCCGCTTCGCGAGGTAGTTAAAATGAAAAATCTGCTGAATAATGTAATAATAGCCTCCGACCTCGAACCCATTCGTCTTGAGGTGAAAACAGCTGAAAAGCATATTAAACCAATGGTTTTTTTCATTCGTCCCCGCATGGAAGGTGGGGAGTTAATTAACTTAACAGGTATTGCCCTTCAGCCCGAGGGCTGATCAGTAACACTCACAGGTATCAACGGCTAAAAAAGCCTTTTTTTATATCTTTGCAACATTAACTCCCTAAGCTTAAAGCGATCTGATATGGAACATTTTCTAGTAGAAGTTAATGATAAAGTTACTCGAAAGGAGTTCCTTTCCTTACCCATTCAGGTATATAAAAAAAATCCACTATGGGTTCGTCCTTTGGATATTGATATTGAGAAAATATTCGATCCAGAGAAGAATAAACTCTTCAGAAATGGAGAGGCTATCCGCTGGATATTAAAGAACGAGAAGGGGGAAACCATTGGCAGGGTTGCTGCTTTTATCGATTACTCTGCCATTAAAACCAACCCTCAACCAACTGGAGGCATGGGTTTCTTCGAATGCATTAATTGCGAAAAGGCAGCATATATGCTGTTCGATGCATGCCGCGACTGGCTCAAAGCGAAGGGTATGGAGGCAATGGATGGCCCAATAAACTTTGGCACTCGGGAAAATTGGTGGGGCTTACTGGTTGAGGGTGAGTTTGAGCCAAACTATTGTACTGTTTACAGTTTACCCTACTACCCAAATCTTTTCGAAGGGTATGGGTTTAAGGTATATTTTCATCAGTTTACTTACCATATGCCCGTATCAGCAGAAAATGTTGATCCCATTGTGTGGGAAAAAGCTAAGCGAATTGCTCAAAACCCTGAATACAGAGTTGAGAATATATCTGTAAAAAACCTTAAGAAGTATGCAGAGGACTTTGTATCCATTTTCAACAAAGCATGGGGACGGTTCACCGGTGTGCCCAAAATGTCGAAAGCACATGCAATGTCACTGTTGAAAAGCATTAAGCCCATTCTCGATAAACGGCTTATGGTTTTTGCCTACCATCTGGATGAACCCATTGGAATGCTGATAATGGTTCCTGACCTAAATCAGGTTGTAAAGCACTTGAACGGTAAGCTAAATCTTTGGGGAAAGATCCGCTTGATATACTTGCTCAGAGTAAAAAAGGTTTGCACAAGGGCTCTTGGGCTTATTTACGGTGTGGTTCCCCAATATCAAGCCAAGGGTGTCGAGGGTGCCTTAATTGAAGGTTTTGCCAAATGTGCATTACAAAAGGATTATCCATATACCGATATTGACCTAAACTGGGTTGGCGATTTTAACCCAACCATGCGCAAAATGCTGGAGCAAATCGGGGCAAAAATTAGAAAAGTGCATATTACATATCGCTATATGTTCGATCCAACCAAAGAGGTGATACCTCCTAGGCGTGTTAGCTAAGGGTACAAAATTTGTTTGTATTTGCAATTGATTATTTGGAGTCGCGTTAGTTTTGCAAATTAATGATTATCAAAAATGGGAAAACAGATTTTATATAGCATCGTATTGGTAATTCTGCTCTTCACGGGAGTGAACTTCACCTTTGGACAACGAGATATTGAACCAACGTTACTCTTCTCAGACACTGTTAGCTATAGGTTTTCGGGTGAATGGCAGTACTTATCAACCGATATATACTTGCTAAATGGCGATAAGTTCAGCACACTAATCAACGAGCTGGATTTCGTAAGGCAAGAGCAGGAACGATCAGGAAGAAGATCCAGAAGAACAGCACTATCCGAAGAGTACTTAGAGTATCTTTTCATTACAGCTAGATTGAAGAATGTCCGTTTTTTTGGCGACAATGATGTTACATATCCTTTATACAACTTTCAGATTTCAAGGGACACCGATCAGAAGTACAGAACTTTTGTAAGCGATAATATCGATAATATCAGAATTATCGACAACCTTCCACTATACTCAGCCAGCGATTTTATAGATGCGGAGATAAACGTTAGGGCCATTACAAACAACGACCGTGATCAGATACTAGGGCTTGTGGCATCGCAGCTGCAAAACTTATCCCGATTGAACACCCCAACCAATGCCCTACTGGGCATAATAGGTGAGTTTGGCAATTTTATTGAGTCAAACACCAAGAAGAAGGAGTACCGCTTTAGCTCCACCATCCGGCTTTTCGAACAGAAGAATTTTGACACACGCCTACACTCCATCCGGATCTATGCATTGCTAACGGGCAATAGCGAGCCAGTGATACTTAATGTTGATCCAATTAAATTTTTACTTGCAAACACCGATAATCCTGTGGTTAACCGTCAGCTGCTCACCGAACTCATCAATTTTGGTGAATACCCTTTAATTGTTGTTGCCAACTACAAATCGCTATACCGAATGGAACAAGTTACTGGCGATGAGGTTAACTTTGCCAATATTGAAAAGCGTAAGATTAAAATTGAGAACGATTTTAGGGCTGGGCTAATAAATGCTGAAACATATCGCCAGGAAAGGGATTTTATTAACTTCATTACCATATTTGCTAATCTAAAGAATCATCTTGAAGTTTACAGCCTTAACTACAGAACAGGTAATACCGATGCCATTTCGGGCAGCCTCTTTAAATTGCTTCAATACTACCGTCAACTACTCAAGGCACACGAGGAGATTGTATTTAAATATCGAGGTAATAGCACTTTTAGCAACGTTTTCCGACGGGAGTATGAATCGATAATTGGATACGCTTCGCTCTATCACGATGAAGATCACAACCTTAAACGGTTAAAGGATTTAACATATACCCTTGTACAGCTCGAAAAGCAACCAAAAATTGAAAAGGTTGAAGAATTGGAGGCAGCAATAGCATCCCTCCGATTTGCTGACGTTTTTAAACCTATTCATACTGATCAGACCCTTGAGGGGCAACTGATCAAAATACAGACGGAGAGATTAGAGCAGGAACTCTACCAAAGGGTATACGAAAGGGAGGTTGAAATGCTTAAACAAATCCCAGCAAACAGCAAAACCAAATCGGCTCCCGAAAGTTTACGAAGCGTTATTCGTAACACATCGTGTGGGTTATGCCGAGATAAAGGTTTTGATGCCATCGATGATTTTGCCAATCGAATGATGGACTTTAACCTTAGTCTTGCTCTCAATACCCGCGATAGCATTGTAATTGCACTTCAACCCTGGTTTTTTGTTCAGCTTCAGAGGCTACAAATGGCAAGAGAAAATCTTGCGATACTCTATCCCAAGGGACAAGAGGTAGAAACAAGTACATATTTGGCATCAAAACTTGCCGAAGCTGACAGAGACATAAGAAATCTGCAGGATTTTAGTAGAATTGATCTTTCTGGCAAAGAGCTCTCCATGGTTGAAATGCTGAACGGAAGGCTAATTAAAACAAAACAACAAGCAGAAGAAACTCTAGATTTAGTGTGCAGTTTAAAACCTGAACTTTGCCAAAAAATTGAGGCTACCCCCGATATTTCAACACAACCCCCAAGAGACTTAAAAAAGGCTTATGCTGCTCAAGACTCGGTATTAAGACAAGCCAATGTTTTTTTATCCATTTTCGAATTTCAGTATGGCTTCATAACTGAAAAAATTAAGGACCAATCGGAGCATAAACAGAAAGTAGTTAAAGCTCAGGAGTTGCTTTTCAAACTTAAGGCGGTAGTTGATGTTTACTCCGAGAATTTAGCTCAACCCAATAGGCTTAAAGCACTGGAAATAGAAATTTCCAATCTTATCAGAGAGGTAAGTGATATTCTAAGCGAACTGGAAAACTTGAAGTTATAAAATCTGAACTTTTTGATAATATACACCTTAGAATTTTTTATCTTATTCTGGTGAAAAATTTTCCATAAACATTTGCACACAGGTTTATTTTATATACTTTTGTCTAATATATGACTAACGGTCATTTAATGGGCAAAAATATAATTGTATGGGAATAAACGAAAGGAAAGAGCGTGAAAAGCAGCAACGTAGAGAGGACATAGTAGATGCTGCCGAAAAAGTCTTCTTCGAAAAGGGCATTGAAAATGCCACCATGGACGAGGTTGCTCAAGAAGCCGAGCTGAGCAAGGGAACGCTGTACTTGTACTTTAAAAGCAAAACCGAATTGCATTTCGCCATTTGCATTAGGGGGCTGGAAATGATGAAAGAATTTTTCACAAAATTTGTTCATCCCAGTAAAACTGCTGTTGAAAATCTGGTGGCAATTGGACAGGCATACGTGCAATTCGCCTCGGAGCATGCCAACCATTTCAAAACCATGATGCATTTCGAGGGAATCAGCGAAGACGATATAGACAATTGTACATTTGAGCATTCCCCAAAAGATGATGTGATGGGCTTTTTGTACAATATTCTGGAGAAGGGAAAACAGGAGGGGACAATCCGTACCGATATACCAACCCCTGAGTTAATGCACATATTATGGTCACAAACAACAGGTGTATTACAGTTTATATCTTCTAAAAAGACCCTGTTGAAGATTCATGGGGTTAACTTCGATAATCTATTTCAATGCCACATCGAAATATTGACCAACGGCATTAGACCATCAAGTTAAGCTTAAGCCTATTTTAATGAATTCTTTTTAAGAAGGATATGAAAAAGACAGCAGTATTGCTAATGCTCATGGCATCAACGCTGAAAGGCTTTTCGCAAAAAGGTATTCTTGAAGAGTACATTAGGATTGGCCTTGAGAATAACCTAGCGTTGCAGCAAAAACAAGCTGGCCATGCCAAAAGCCAGGAAGCCCTAAAGGAAGCCAATGGCTTGTTTCTCCCCAAAGTCTCCCTCGATGCACGATACACCAAGGCCGAAGGGGGTAGGGTAATAGAAATCCCTGTTGACCAAATGCTAAACCCCGTATACCAAAACCTGAACCTTATTAACCATCAGCTCTATGGCAACCTGTTTCCAGAGTACCCAATGCTCGATCCCCAATATATAAACTTCCTTCGCCCCACCGAACACGAGACCAAGGTTAGGCTTGTGCAGCCTATCCTAAACTCTCAGATTCTCTTCAACCAACGAATCAAGAAGGAGCTGTCGAATGCCGAGAAGGCAGAGCTCGACGGGTACAAAAGGCAGCTAATTGCCGAAATAGAAATGGCTTACTACCAGTATCTCCAAAGCCTTGAGTACGAAAGGTTGCTGGTTGAAACGGAGCGCTTAGTGCTTGAGAACCTTCGAGTAAACAGGAAGTTGGTGGAGAACGATAAGATTACCATCGACAACGTTTACCGTGCCGAAACGGAAGTGCAAAAGATTAAAAAACTGCAAACCAATGCCCTAAAGGCAAAAAATCTTTCTCGCGCTTCGTTCAACTTCTTGCTTAATTTCCCGCTAGACTCTGCCATTGCGGTGGATTCAACGCTATTCGTTACAGACCCTGCATACGATTTGGGCGAAGCCCAGTACTTATCGCTCACCCGTAGGGAAGAGCTCACCATGCTGAAGTATTACAGCCAGGCATCCAACGAAAGCGTTAAGCTAAATCGCTACAACATGCTGCCAACCATTACTGGGGTTATTGACTACGGATATCAGGGAGAGAAATATCAATTCTCAAGCGATTACGATTTTTTCATGGCATCAGTGGTGCTAAAATGGGACCTGTTCAGCGGATTTCAGAATAAGCACAAGGTGGAGCAATCGAAGATTGACAGGAACATCCTGTCGTTCAGAACGGCTGAACTGGAAAAGCAGCTAAACCTGGAGGTAATGAATGCCTACTACGAACTCGAAGCAGCATACAAGGAAATTGCCATTGCTGAGCTGGAGGTAAATGCCTGCAAGAAAACCTACGATATCGTTGAGAAGAGGTATGGCATTGGCCAGGCATCAATGATAGAGTATATCGATGCACGAACCGCTTACACCAACGCTCAGCAAAACCTTATTCTCAGCAAATACGGGTATTTAATAAAAAGGGCAGGATTTGAGAGGGCCGCCTGCCTAAAGGAAGTAAACCACTAAAAAAATCAATAACACCAATGGGAAAGTTAAATTCAGTAATGCTTATCTTGCTATCACTGCTGATTATGGGTGGGTGCAAGACCGAAATGCCTGAAAAGAAAGAGGAACCCGCCAAAATAATGGTAGATAAGGTTGAAACCTATAGATTTAACCAAAGAGTTACCGCTTCAGGAAGGATCACGTCAAAGGATGAAATGAGGCTGAGCTTTAAAACCGGAGGAATTATACATTCGGTTCATGTGAACGATGGCGAGTTTGTAAAAAAGGGGCAAACACTAGCCAGCCTCAACCTTTCGGAGATCAACGCCATGCAGCAGCAAGCTAAATTGGCCCATGAAAAAGCTCAACGCGACTACCAAAGGGCGCTTAACCTATACAACGACAGCGTGGCAACCCTGGAGCAGCTGCAGAACGCCAAAACAGCTCTCGATTACGCCAAGGCCAATGTCGATGTGGCGAATTTTAACGCAAACCTATCCACCATTGTCGCTCCAGAGGATGGGACAATTCTAAAGAAATTGGCCTCGGAGAATGAGATCATCGGTCAGGGATACCCGGTTTTTCTCTTCGGGAAGCATTCGCAAAGCTGGTTACTAAAAGTAAACGTAGCTGACCGGGAGGCTGTCCTGGTTGAGATAGGCGATAGCGTAGATATAGCACTTGATGCATACCCCAAGGTCATTCTAAAAGGGGTAGTAACTGAAACGGGAAAGTATGCCGATCCATACACGGGAACCTTCGAAATAGGCATCAAAATATACCCTAAGGGAGTTGTTCTGGCGTCTGGTCTTATAGCCAAAGCGAGTATTTCAACGCAATCCCGGCAAGAGTACATTTTAATCCCCTTCAACTCTCTGGTTGTAGCTAACAACAGGGAAGGACAGGTATATAAAATTGAAAACGGGAGAATTGTAAAAGTGATTTTTCCTGTGGAAAAAATTATTGACGAGGGGATTCTTACGCAATCGAATGGCTTAAAAGTGGGCGATAGCCTAATTAGCCAAGGAGTCAGGTACGTTAAACCAGGAGATCCATATCAGGTTGTTCAGCAGCATTAACCATAAGCATAATCAAAAAAATGAAACTTCCCAAGCTTGCCATTGATAATTACATCTTTACCCTAGTGGTCACTACTGTTTTGATCATTACAGGGATTTTCTCCTTTATAAATATGCCCAGAACAGAAAACCCAACCGTCTTCATCCCCGGGGCATCCATCATAACCATATACCCTGGTGCAACTCCCGGCGATTTGGAGAAGTTAATTGCTCTTCCTTTGGAGGAAGCACTTAATGAGATAGAAGATATAAGAAGAATGAACACCTCCCTATGGAATGGTATTGCCGCAATACACGTTGAGTTTGAGTTTGGAACCAATGCCAAGGAGAAGTACGATGAGGTTGTCTCAAAGGTAAACGATACCAAGTCGAAGTTACCAAGGGATATTTTAGATCTGTACACCTCTAGGTGGTCGAGTGCTGATGTGGCCATTATGCAGCTGGCATTGGCATCGGAGTCAGCTTCGTATGCTGAACTCGACAGGGTATCGGAAAGTTTAAAGCGAAAACTTGAACGATCGTTCGGCGTTCGAAGGGTTGAACTACATGCTTTACCAAAGCAGGAGATTCATGTATCAGTTGACATGGAGAAGATGGCTCAAATGAATATCACCCTTGAAAGGGTCATTAACTCTATTAGCAGTTACAATGCAAATATTCCAGGCGGCTCAATTAAACTGTCGGACAAGTACTTCAATATTCAAACCAGCGGTTCATACGAAGATATTGAAGATATTAAAAACACAGTGGTAAACTCATACTTGGGAAGGATTGTACACCTTAAAGAAATTGCTAGCATTCAGTATGCTTACGAAGATCTTCAGTACATAGGGCGATTCAACAATCGAAAGGCAACTTTTGTTTCCGTTGAGCAAACCCCCGACATCAACATCTTTCAAATATCGGAGAATATTAACATCATTATCGATGAGTTTAGAGAAAATTTGCCAGGTAATATTCAACTAGAGATTGTTTTCGACCAATCGAAGAATGTAAAGAAACGAGTTGGAAACTTCACCAGTAATCTGGTTCAGGGAATTATACTTGTTGGCTTTATCATACTGCTTGCCATAGGGTTTAAATCCTCATTAATTGTAATAATTGCAATTCCACTATCAATAATTGTTGGGATCGCTCTAGTCGATTTATCTGGCTTCGGGTTACAGCAAATTACAATTGCCGGGCTGGTAATTGCGCTAGGTCTTTTAGTTGACAACTCTATTGTTATAGTTGAGAATATCTCTCGATACATTCGTATGGGGCACAGCCCCAGAGAAGCTGCAATTTTAGGCTCTTCGGAAATTGGTTGGCCTATAGTGAGTGCTACAGCCACCACAGTACTTGCCTTTATTCCCATAATACTAATGCCCGATAAGGCTGGTGAATTCATTAAAAGTCTTCCTGTCACCATAACTGCTACGCTTTCGGTATCGCTATTTTTTGCATTAACCCTTACTCCCTTTCTTGCAAGTATAATACTAAAGCGAAATGGGATTAAGGTGTTCGAAAATGTAGAGCCCAACAAACAGGTTCCAGGATTTTTGAATCGTTTCATTCAAGGACCATACCGAAAAACTCTCCTTTTTTGCCTTCGGTATAAGTTCGTCACACTTGGCATTGCTGTTGCTGTATTTGCTGTTTCTGTTTACTTTTTTTACTTTCATTTGGGGAAAAGTTTTTTTCCAAAAGCAGAAACTCCACAGTTTATGGTTAGGGTAAACTTACCCGAAGGTACAAATCTGGATAAGACCCTCGAAACCACCCTGTGGGTTGAATCAATACTCGATACAATACCTGAGATATCTCATTATGCGTCCAACATTGGAAGGGGAAACCCACGAATTTATTACAACCTTATGCAGAAGCAACTCTCAACAAATTTTGCTGAACTGTACGTAGAACTATACAAGTATAAAGCTGAGCATTTTGATGAACTAGTTAAAAGACTTCGTGCAAGATTTAATGAGTATCCAGGGGCAGAAATTACAATAAAGGAATTTGAGCAAGGTGCGCCCATTGAGGCACCAATAGCAATATACATTATTGGGGAAAGACTAGAGGAACTCCAAAGGATATCGGAAGATGTTGAAGGCTACCTTAAGGAGGTAGAGGGAGCCATAAATGTTGAGAACCTGCTTAATAGGGTTCAAACAGATCTCTTTGTGAATATTAACAAGGATAAGGCTAGCATGCTGGGCGTTCCCATCCATGAAATTGACAGAACCGTGCGTATAGCCTTAAGCGGAGCAATCGTTTCGAAGCATATTGATAGAGAAGGTAAGGAATACAATATTGTTGTTCGTATACCATTCGATGAGCGAATAACGCTTGCTGACATGGACAGAATCTACGTCTCTTCCCTCTCGGGTAATCAGATACCCCTAAAGCAGCTTGCCAGCATAGAATTTAAAAAGGCTCCAAGTTTGATTACCCGCTATAACATGGAGCGAAACGCATCCATTCAGGCCGATCTGATGAAGGGCTACAACCTGGACGATGTGCTGAATCCAATCATCGAAAAACTTAATAATTATCCTTTCCCATCGGGATACAGCTACTATTTAGCAGGTGAAATAGAGAGCCGAAACGAGTCGTTTGGAGGAATGAAAATGGCCATTATTATTGCAATAATTGCAATACTTGCCGTTCTAATTCTTCAGTTCAACTCCTTCCTTCAGCCACTTATTATTTTCTCGGCCATACCACTGGCCTTGATTGGCTCGATATGGGCACTTTACATTACCAACAATACATTCTCGTTCACGGCAGCGGTAGGTTTAATAAGCCTAGTGGGTATTGTAGTGAACAACTCGATAATTCTGGTCGATTACACCAATATCCTCCGAAAACAGGGAGTTCCCTTGTACGAGGCAGTTCGGAAATCGGGCGAGGTTAGGTTTACACCCATAATCCTAACCGCATTAACCACCATTGGAGGGTTGTTACCATTGACCTTGCAAGGAGGAACCCTTTGGGCTCCTATGGGATGGACAATCATTGGAGGTTTGCTGGTTTCCACCATGCTAACATTGCTGATAGTCCCTGTTCTTTATGCAGGTCTGGAAAAAGTAGTTGAAAAAATATCGTAATTGTTTTATATTTACTTCCAACAATTAATGTGTTGTTCTCCAAAATAGTTCAATCCAATTCCCCAAATGAAAAGCAAATCGGATTTTGTAAAACATTATGGCGGCATTTTTCTTTGCTTTACAATTCTTTTTTCCTGTAACCAAATACCTAAAGAATTAAGCAAAGAGGAAATTTTTAGCACAGCGCAACAGGACACATCGGTTATTTTTGCCCCCGGATTGGTGTCAACCCACCTTGCCGAGCGCGATGCTGCACTTTCTCCAGATGGCAGCGAGTTCTACTACACCATTTCAAGTTTCATAAGGCCAACCATTGCTTTTATTCAAAAGCAAGAAGGTAAATGGGATACTCCTCGGGTTGCATCTTTTTCGGGAGTATACTCCGACCTGGAACCACACTTCTCCCCCAATGGCAACAGGCTGTACTTCGCCTCCAATCGTCCACTTGAAGAGGGTGGCGAACCCAAAGACTTCGATATCTGGTATGTTGAAAGAACCGAAAATAACTGGAGTAAACCCATCAATCTTGGCCAACCGGTGAATACCCCTGCCAACGAATTTTACCCCTCGATTGCCAAAAGCGGAACAATTTACTGGTGCGCCACCCGTAACGATGGCATTGGCGGTGAGGATATTTTTTTCTCAAAACTTGTGGATGAACAGTACCAAGCGGTTCAGGCAATGCCCGATTCAATCAACACCCAAAGCGATGAGTACAATGCCTTTATTGACCCCGATGAGCGTTACATCATATTCACCTCGCATGGGTGGGGAAACGGATTTGGACGAGGCGACCTGTGGATCAGCTATCGAAAACCCGATGACACATGGACAAAACCCATTAATATGGGTGAAACCATAAATACATCCGCTTTCGAGTACTGCCCATTCGTTTCGCACGACGGAAAATATTTATTCTTTACTAGCGATAGGACAAATTTGGCAGTAATTAAATCACCAGCAACATATCAGGATATTATTGATTTCTCTCTTCTACCCCAAAACAGGCTTAGCAGTATATACATAGTTAAAACCGATATCATTGATAGGTTAAACCACTAACACCAGTAACCATGACTTCACAAACAGACGAAAATTTGACTTGTTGCCCACCTTTCGATCCAACCAATTGGGACGATAAGGTTTTTGAATGGAACAACAAGACCTTTGTTAAGGACAAGGTTTTTACCTTTATGTACATGCCATTTGGCTTTGGCAAAGTGATTAAACGCCTCAACGAAAAGGTAAATGCGGCCAATGCCACCATGCCCGATTGGCTTTGCCTTTCCGATCACACTTCGGGTTGGAACATGGATATATACCTTGCGGTTGACAAGGAGATCCCCAATGCTCAGAATGTCTCGCTAAGCGGTAAATATTTTAGCAAGGTGTACGAGGGTCCCTTCAAAGATACCGGGAAATGGGGCAAGGATTTTGAAGCAGAGGCCACAAAAAGAGACCTTAAGGTTAAGAAGTGGTACATGTGGTACACCACCTGCCCCAAATGTGCCAAGAAGTATGGGAAGAATTATGTGGTGATTATCGGAGAGGTGGAATAGAATTATTGTTAAATAGAACATTAAACAAAAATGTGCAGCATACTAAGTAAATACGCTGCACATTTCAAACTTCAAACCTAAAACCTGTTACCTTCTTTTTGGAGTACTACTACTTTCCTTATTCTGGGATTTGCTGCTACTACTGCTTCCTGAATTGCTTTTACTAGAACTCGACCCTGAGCTGGAACTTTGCCTGCTTCCTCCCGAGGAACTAGAACCACTCGATTTACTGCCACTAGATCCTACTGAATGTGAGCTTCCTGAAGAACTCGAACCGCTTGACTTATTGCTACTCGAACCAAATGAACTGGAGCCTTTTGATGATTCTGATCTTTTTGAACTGGATGATGATGGTCCTGTATTTGATCCTGAAGATTGTCTTGATGGCTCTTTTGGTTGGCTGCTGGGTCGAGATTGAACAGCTGGAGCAACTTGCTTCGGCTTGCTGCTCTCCTCCCTTTGTGTGCTCTCGGCTTCCATTTTACCCTGCGAAGTACCCGTTGCTTGAATTGGCTCCTTAATGGGCCTCTTGCTTTCAGCACTAGGTTTTGCTACACCAATTTCCTTGATCTGTTTTTCTCCCGGCTTCTGCTGTGAACTCTGGTTAACCCTCTGGGAATCCTTCGATATCCTGTTGGATAAGTTGTTCGTTCCATTGGGATGTTTTTCGGCAAAAAGCCTCTCCCCTTCAACTCTCTTCTCTGGTCGGCTATAGGTGCTTGCATAAACGCTATTGCTTATGTTTACAATTACCGTTGGCGAGTAGTTGCGAATTCGGGTGTAGTAAACATTATGGTAGCAATGACATCTATGGTGCCTCCAGGGGCGATAGTATGCGTAGTAATGGGAATGCCAGTGATAATGATACCCATAGTAATAATGCCAGTAGAAAGGTGACCATGGGTACCAGTATGGAGGATAGAAGCCCCAATACCACGAAGAATGCCATGCAACATAGAATGGCTCATATAGATAAACGATTACTGGCCAGGTAGCAACCTCATAGTAAGTTGTGGTTACAACATCTGAACTACCATAGCTAGTGTTACCCCTATACCCCGGATTTGGGGTTTCGGCATAGTTGGGTTCAATTATGTAGTTAGGCCCATACAAGGCCTCATCGCCAATAAGCTGAATAAGCACTGAGCCATCGTCATACCTCTCAACTATAAATACGGCAACATCCTGTTTTTCGTTTTGGTTCAAGGCAACTCTTAAAACAATGTTGTGAAGGTTTCCTTCGGAGTAGTCAAAAACCATAATGTAGTCTACTTTATTATCCATGTTAAGATCGAGGTTATTGATCATTAGATCAGGATCATTGAGTTTCCTCTCGAATCCTTCGAGCGTTTCAGATTCCTGAAAAATGTTCAGTACGGCAAACAAGTTAAGATTGTCGCCAGGAAGGCCAAGGTACTCAGCCGACCTATTCTGTGCCCTGAGTGTGCTGCTCATTATGAGCATGAGCGCTAGCATAGAGTTATAAATTAGTGTTTTCATAGCTATAAGTATTTGGTTAATCATTCTTTGTTTTGTTACTTATTGTTGAATAAAAATAGTGCCATAAATTACAATATTCACTCACTTTATCACCAACATGTAGTTTGAGCTTACCAACACGCATTTCGTTATATCAACACCTTTTTTAATTGAATTTTTAAAAAATAAAAAAATATTATGACAGACTTTCTTTTGCTAAAGTCCTTCCATAAATGTTTGGTCTTTGATCATTAAAAAGTAAGGAATAACCATTAAAGGAATAGCAATAATTGCTGCGGCATACATAAAAATGCTCTCGCTTCTCCTGTCTCTTTCGAGGTAAAACTTATTGCGATTCATGCCCGATATATCCCGCAAAGATAATTTTGTCTCAACCACTTCCGAAACCCAAAATGAATGATCGAGGTAAATAGGATCTGAAAAATTTTCAGCAAATGATACTGTTAGAAAACTCCTAAAAGTCATTGGGCTATCAGTTTCGTTAAAATTGTACTTCTTATCCATAAACCTCTTTTTACTGAGAGAATTTGTATCCAAAAATGCTTTCGATTCCTTAAGATTAATTGAGCTGTTCATCAACCAAATAGGTGTATAAGAAGAGTATGATTGCGGTGGTAAAAAGTTAACTTTTTGTACTTTTGAGATAATGCTATTCACATTACTAACAGAAGTGGTTAGGCTGTAATAATCGTAGTGATAGGTTTCAACCACAGTGTTTACCCTTGGGTCATCAATCCAGTAGCTGTATGCCCTTCCATCTATTACAACAAACGATCTGCTCCAATCCACGTAAATAGGTTTGGTGTGGTTGTTGTGCAGCTCAATGTTAATCGGACAATTTAAACCATTAAATGTGTACAAAATCGTTAAAGTGTCGTTGCTATCGAAGAACCCGTAATTGTCATCATACATTAGCTTACCATCAACTGTTACGTACTGGTGCTGGGCACAACCCCACAAACCAACCAGAACAGCTAATTGGAACAGAATTAGCAGGGTTCTTTTTTTCATTCTGTGAGTTTTCATAATTGTACTATTTAGGTTAACCATACTACTTCTTTTGCTGCATGAAAATATTACAAGTTTACGGTTCAGAAAAGCCAAAAATCACAACCATGCTGTTTGAGCTTACCAACGTGCATAATATTGTGCCAAGCAATTTTTGGCTTACCGGTTATTTTCATACATTTGAGATAATTTATTGAAACACACAAGTGAAAGGAATTGGATACTTTATAGCACTCTCTTTAATTTTGCTGTTTCTTAAACCGCAAAACCAATTCGCACAACCACAATACATTAACCATGAGGTTTTTAACGAAATCAATGGGTTGCCAAACAATGAAGTTAGAAGTTTGCTTAAGGACTCAAGAGGTTACCTTTGGGTTGGCACTATTTACGGACTAGCCAAATACGATGGCAATAAGTTTTCGGTTTTCAAGCATCAATCCGATAAGAATAGTGTCTCGGGTGATGTAATATCCACAATTTTTGAGGATAATAATGGTAATATCCTTATTGGTGCCAATGGATTATCCGTATTAGAACGTAAAACGGGAGTATGGAAAAACTACCTTCATGATCCCAGCAATCCATTTTCAATAAGTAATCCTTCCGTATCATCAATTTCACAGGAAAACGATAGCATATTCTGGGTTATCACGGGAAATGGTATAAACCGATTTAACCTTCAAACGGGTAGATTTCAACTCATCAACTTTCAACCAAACTCAAGGATATTCTTTTCAAAAATTCATGAAATTATTCCTGATGAAAGCATAACCTTTTCTATTTCATCCACCTTCTATCTCTATAGCCTATTGAATGATACGTATCAAGCCCTTCCCGTGGGACAAGGGTATAGTAAGGCTATTGTATTCAATAATCATATAATAGGTTTAAAGAACACCGAACCGAATCGATTTAACCTAATAAAATTCAACATATCAACAAAACAAGAGAGTGTCCTTCTAAATGATGTAAGTGCAAACGGTACTGTTTTTTATGATAAATCAAGCCTATACTTTATCCATAATAACAGAATATGCATCTTTGATTTGAACATTAATCATAAGAATACTATAGTTTTTCAGCAACAAAAAGCTGATGCTAGTGCAGAGTATCACGATGCTCTAAGGGAAGAGAATGGCACTTTTTGGATTGCCACAAATAATGGTCTTTTAAAAGTCTCACCCGATTCACCCTTTCATTTTCTAGATAGTAAAAGCGGACTGCCCAATGATTATATCAGATCGCTTATCGTCGATAGTTACAATAATCTATGGATTGGTGTTCGCGATGGCACAGCCTTTAAGCTACAAAATATTGATGATTATCTGATAAAACGAATTGATGACATTCAAAGCATTCCCTTCCCCAAGCCCAACGATGATGTGCATGCCACAAACGAAATTGTAGAGCTGAAGGATGGCAATATTCTGTTTGTTACCCGAAGTACCTTGTACTACTACAATGTTATGCAGTCAAAATTTATCGATCAGCTTAAGGTAAAAAACAACCGGCAATTCTTTTCAGCAGTTGAAACAAATGGGGGTGTTCTGGTTGGGTCTCTTGAAAAGCCATCGCTTTTTAGAATTAGTATTAAGGCTGGCAAAATGCAGCTTGACAATTCCTTCAGAATCACCAACCCTCCCGATGTTGTTAATTCCCTTTATAAGGATAGCGAGGATCGTATTTGGGTTGGTGGCGAGGGTTTGTACTATTTAGATTTCGACAACAGTCGAAATGAGGCTACAGCCGTTGAGGTCATACCGGGCATTAACAATGAAAACTATTCGAGCAATTCCGTATGGAGCATTCTGCAAATTGATAGGGATCGGTTGTTTGTTTCTACCACAACCAACGGATTCTACATTTATCATTGTGGAACTAACAGCTACAAACACTTCAGCAAAGCTGATGGTATATCAACCGATTTTACCTGCGGAGTGCTTAAAGATCATAACGATAATTTATGGATGAGCACCAAGGAAGGTATAACCTTTATCGATTTGAAAGATTACTCCATTAAGAATTATCCCATTAAGAATGGACAGTATTATAGCGATTTCACTTTCAAATGTGCAGCAAAAACCCAAGGCAATCTTTTGCTCTTTGGGAGCAAGCAGGGTATTGTTTTCTTCAATCCCGACAGCGTTGTAACCACTGAATTTGAAGCCCCTCTGTATGTTAATGAGTTTCGTGTTTTTGATAGTATTGTCAAAAGTGAACTCACCCATGGGGACACCATTGTGCTGAAACATAACGAAAACTTTTTCTCCTTTGAGTTTTCGCTCCTCGATTTCAGAATCCCCCAGGAAATAAAATACAACTTTCAACTGTTGAACTACGACAGAACTGAAAGAGCTGTAACAAACAATTTTAACTCGGTAAGCTATACCGATGTACCCCCAGGAAATTATACCTTTAGCCTATCGGCTAATGTTGCCGATTACAACACCAGGCAAACCATTGAGATTTTTTTGACGATACAACCCGCTTACTACCAAACCTCCTGGTTTAAAATCTCTGTTTACATCGCAATCTTTTTAGTACTTGGTGTTATCGTTATAACCATAGCAAGAAGGCAACTTCTGCGTCAACGACTTCAAAAAATGGAGCTGCACCTTTTGCGTTCGCAAATCGATCCGCACTTCATCTTCAACACCCTCACTTCCATTCAGCATACCATTCTTAAAAGCAGCAAGGAAGATTCCATCGATACCCTTTCGCGATTCTCTCGATTGATGCGGATGAGCCTCGACTACTCACGCATGGAATATATCACTTTGGATGAAGCATTACACTTTTACGAAACATTTGTTGCCGTTCACTCCCTAAATCTTGATGAAAACATTGTTTTCAATGTCGTTATTGATAATAGCATTGATACCACTAGGGTAAAAATTTCCCCCATGCTTATTCAGCCATTTATAGAGAATGCCATAGTACATGGGTTGACTCCCAAAAATAAGGATATGAGGATAGATATGGAGGTTGAGCAAAACAATGGTTGGTTATCCTTTGTACTTCGCGATAATGGGATTGGAAGAAAAAGGGCATCGGAGATTGGACAGAAAAAAGCGCAAGGGCATAAATCGATGGGTATTGAAATTAGCCGTAAGAGCATTCTTTTACAGCTTAAGAAAGGTAAGTTTATTAAGGAAACCTTTAGGATTGAGGATAATACGGACGAGAGTGGGAACCCATTGGGCACTACTGTTTACCTTAGCATTCCCTATCGGCTTTGATAAGGTTTACATCTTTAAATACTTCAGCAGCTCTTCCTTCTTGCTTTCGCCTACGTTTACAGATATTCCGTTAGACATGACAAGATATCCGCCCCTACCTCTGTGGTACTTCTTCACGTGCTTTAGGTTCACCAGGCTAGATTTGTGTACCCTCACAAAGAGCTTAGGCTTAAGGAGATCTTCGTACACCGAGAGCCTTTTGGACGAAACCACCTTTTTCCCATCGGTGGTATGGAACTCGGAGTAACTCGAATCGGCTGTAACACATACAATGTCATCGACAAGGAGGAATATTAACCCATCGAGGGTGGAAATGAATACACGATCATCGAGGATTTGAGAATCTGGTTGATCCCGTTTCCCATTTTTCAGCTCCAGCTGGTTCTTTGCTTTTTTAACAGCACTCTTGAGCTCCTCCACATCGTACGGTTTAAGGATATAATCAACTGCCGATGCCTTAATAGCCTGCAAGGAGTAATCGCTATACGCAGTGGTAACGATTACCTCGTACTCATCGGAATTGGTTTGCTTGAGCACATCGAATCCGCTCTCCTCCCGCAGGTTGATATCGAGGAATACGATGCTGGGTTTATCCCGATAAATTATTGATACCGCTTCTTTAACATTTTTTGCAACGCCAACCACCTCAAGATCACAAAACAGGTTGGAAATATAGCTAATCAGCAACTCAGCCGATTTCTTATTATCCTCAACAATCAATGTTTTAATCATGGTCTAACCATTTGTTTGACAGGATTGTTTACCTGATATTAAATACAAAATGCTCATCAAATATAATGCCTAAAGCCCAATGGATTAGCAGAAAAGGTAAAGTGTCTTCATCATATTTTTAATTGAAATATATAAACCGCTTCGCAAACACATGGAAAGTTATTAGCCATAAAAAAAACACTTTTTTTAAAATATTTCTTTAAGTATGGTATAACTTTATAAAATAATTATTTTAAATGTGATAATTTATACTATCTTGTGATAAAAAATGGCAATAATGGCACAGACAACCATCCCACAGAGTAATAAAGAGTTAAATATTTTAATTAAATTCAGTCAGAAAATTATTAGCACTCTTGACCTACAACAGGTTCTGCAATTTATAAGCGATGGTATGTCTGAACTTCTCGAGATTGAAACGGCAGCCATATACTTGTTGGAAAACGATACAGAATTGCTCCTTGGAGCAACAACACCTCCCTTACCACCAAGTATGCCTAATGAACTTAGAAAGGCAAACCTTGCAGACCACCCAAATATTAATGACGTCATAAGGAATCACAAATCAAAAGTAATTACTGATACATCTAAAGCCAAACTAACACCAGCGGAGAAAAATATAGTTGAAATACGAAGGCTAAGAAGTTTAGTATTCTTTCCATTCGTTCAAAATGATATTGTATTGGGCGTTCTCATTCTGGGTACATGTAATAAATCGAGAAAATATTCCAACCATGAAATTCGTCTTGGACAAACCATTGCAAACCAATTTTCTGTTGCCATTCAAAACGCTCGATTACATCAAGATCTTAAGAAACATAAGGATAATCTAGAAAAACTTGTTCACGAAAAAACCCAAGATCTTAATACTGCCATTGAGGAACTGCAAGCAGCAAATGATGAACTTTATGAAAAAAATGAAATAATCAATAGTCAGAATAATGAACTAAGGGCAACACTACAGTATCTTAAAGAAACACAATCACACTTACTCCAAAGTGAAAAGATGGCATCGCTGGGAACATTAACAGCTGGTGTTGCTCACGAGATAAACAACCCCCTAAATTTTATCATGGGAGCCTATGTGGGACTTGATAAATTTTTCAAAAAGAAAAATGATAAAGATCCAGATATTTCTGTTTTGCTTAGCAGCATAAAAACTGGGATTGATAGGATATCGACTATTATTAACAGCCTAAACCATTTCAGCCGAAATAATAAGGATCTAAACGAAAAATGTCACATTAATTCCATTTTAGATAATTGCCTTACTATACTCAACAATCAAATATCTGATAAGGTTAACATAAAGAAAGTGTATGCAGAAAACTCTTTCACCATTAAGGGCGATGTAGCTAACCTTCATCATGCGCTCTTGAACATCCTCACTAACTCTTTGCAGGCAATTGATAAAAAGGGGGAAATAACCATTAAAACCCAAATGGATATAGTAAAGAATAGATTTATTATAGAGATACTTGACACAGGTAAAGGCATAAGCAAAGAAAACATAGGGAAAATTACTGAACCTTTTTTCACAACAAAAGATCCGGGGAAAGGCATTGGTTTAGGTCTTTCGATAGCATACAAGATTATTAAAGAACACAACGGGATTCTTGAGTTTGAATCTGAAGTTGATCAAGGAACCTTAGTTCGCATTGAACTTCCTTCCAAACAGAATAAATGAAAACACTAAACCGGTTTCAAAATATTATAGAATAATATTATAGTGATTCAACATTTCATAAAATATATTAACAGAAACATATCTCTTTGATCAAGTTTTTATTACCATTCAACATTAAGTGTTAATAGTGTAAAATTAGTTGGTTACGAAATCATAGTTTTTAGAATATCTTGTAATTTGTCTATTACTTAAAAAACCTATATTCGCAAAAAAATTCATAACTTTTCGCATGGAAAACCAGTCCAAGAACCCCAAAAAAAGAGCTTCAGTTCTCTCGCCCGATGGGGTAAGGCAAGCCATTGGCTACCTGGGCATTATAATGCCCGCTATCCTCATGGTGGGAACATTAACCATTGGTAATTGCTCACATCTACAAGATTCCATAAGCCATTACTACTTCACCATCATGGGAGGCTTTTTGGTGGCCACGCTTTGCGCATTTGCTGTAATCCTTTTTATTTACCAGGGGTATGGATTGAAGGACAATCTTATTACCAGCTTTGCTGGTTTGTGTGCCCTGGGGATTGCCCTTTTTGCTACAACACATATCGAGGACGTTGACTGCATGGTTTGCTGTTTATCCGACTGCAAAGCAAGGATTTTTACCCACTACATTTCTGCTGCACTCTTTTTTATTACCCTCTCGTACATTTCTATTTTCATTTTCACAAAAAGCGACGGGGTGAAAACCCCTGAAAAAATTAAAAGAAACCGAGTTTACCGAACTTGCGGTATAGTGATGCTTGTTTCAATTTTTTTTATCTTTCTAATCCGTATTATACCTTGGCTGGGGGATAATCTTAAAGCAATTAAGCCTGTTTTCTTGTTGGAATGGATTGCCCTTGTTGCCTTTGGCATATCGTGGTTGGTTAAGGGTAATACCATGTTCAGGGATAAACCAAATAAATAACATCATAAATTATTCAAAACATTGATCATGAAACGATTTTTCTTACTACTGTCAACCCTTCTTTTCCTATCTATTTACATTGTGGGCCAAACAAAAACAAAGGTTGACCCCAAGCAACTGGATAAATACTACACCCAAATGGTATCCGACTGGGGAATCCCTGGTGCAACCATTGGTATTGTTAAAGATGGGAAATTAGTATTTGTTGGTTCATACGGAGTTCTTGAGGAGGGTAATGAGCAAAAGCCAGACGGGAACACCCTATATGGCATTGCATCCAACTCCAAAGCCTTTACGGCTGCAATAATTGGGATGCTAGTTCAGGAGGGAAAGTTGAACTGGAACGATAAGGTTAAGGATTACCTCCCCTACTTTGAGGTTTATGATCCCTGGGTAAGCAATGAGGTAACCATAAGAGATTTGCTTAGCCACAGGGTAGGTCTGGGTACCTTTAGTGGAGATGTTATTTGGTATAAGTCAGATTTTACAGCTGAGCAGGTGGTTCGCAATGCCAGACATATCCCCAAGGCCTTTGATTTTAGGGCAGGTTATGGTTATTCAAACATCATGTACATAGCAGCTGGTGAGGTAATAAGGGCTATTACCGGTAAGAGTTGGAGCGAGAATGTGCGGGAACGTATTTTTGAGCCCCTGGGAATGGATCGAACCATAACATCGCCAAAACACTTGGATAGTAAGGGCAATTACGTTACCCCTCATGCTTTTGAGGGAAATAAGAATATTCCCATTGCATGGGAAGATTGGGAGGAGATAGGTGCTTTGGGTGGAATTATCTCCAGCGTAAACGACCTTTCTAAATGGATGTTCTTGAACCTGAATTATGGAATTTTTGGATTGGACACTTTGCTCACAAAGAGAACCATTAACATGATGTGGACTCCCCATTCAAACTTTACGGTTGATCATACAACAAAAAATGATTTTGGAAGACATTTTAGCGCATACGGCCTAGGATGGGGTCTAAGTGATTTTCATGGTAGGCTTCGCGTTTCGCATACGGGAGCCATCGATGGGATGATCACCGCAATTACTCTAATTCCCGATGAAAACCTTGGCGTTGTGGTGCTTACCAACGGAATGAACAGCCCCATTGGGGCTGCTACCAACTATGCACTCGATAGGTTTTTGGGTACCGGAACCAAGGACTGGTCGGCCGATATGCTAAAAAGGCTTAAGGAGAGGGAGGCTTCCGACACAAGAATTTCAAGTAGAATGGAGAGCAGGGTGCTAAACACTCAACCGTCATTACCCATCGAAAAGTATGCTGGTATCTACAAGTCTGATATGCACGGGGAAATTCGGGTTGTATATGAGGATGGTCAGCTGCGTTTGGAATTTGAACATTCTGACTATCTATCGGCTACCCTTAGCCATTGGCATTATGACGTGTGGGAGATTAAGTGGGATCAGAAGCACGCCTGGTTTAGCTTTGGTACCCTGAAATTTAATACCGACAACAACCTTAATATTACCAGTATGGATTTCGATGTTCCCAACGATGATATCTTCTTCGAGGAGTTAAAACCGATTAGAGTTAATTAGAAGTAATCAAAGAAAAAATCACTGAATTACTAGAATAATAATACCTTATCTGGAATAATATTGAAGTATATTTCTGGGCAAATTTCTTGAAAAAATGTTCTATTTATAAGTAATAAAATGTAATTATTATGTTTGCATATATTTGCAAAATAATTCTCAGTAGATTTATATGAAAAATCTCTGTTTACAATATTTATATCTGTTTATATTAATAAATGTTATTGCCATTAAGGTAACCGGTCAAAATCAAAACAAACTTGATTCTCTTCTGTTTAGATTTGAAATTTCAAAAAACGACTCTACCCGAGTTGCTACTTTGCTTGAAATTTCCAATCATTATTTATTAACTGATCTTCAACTATCATTCGAATATTCCGAGAAAGCTTTAGGCATTGCTGAACAAAACAAAAATAGGCAACTTTATGCACAAGTTCTAATGAATATTGGCAATAATTACTTTTATCAAGGCTTACTCGATCTATCAGTTAAAAACTACTATAAAGTTCTAGAAATAAATAGGGAACTTAAGGACGATGAGGGTTTAGCAAATGTTTTAACCAATCTAGGCGGAGTACTACTTCAACTTCATAATTTTGAAGAGGCTAAGAAAAATTTTCACGAAGCTCTGCCAATATTCGTTAATCTGGCAAAAAGGAAAGGCGATACAATTCCCCCGTATCAGATAATAAGCATTTATAACAACCTTGGCATAGCGCATGAGAATTTGAATGAATACAACCAGGCAATTGATTACTATCATAGAGGCATTAGTTTGGCCAAAAGAATGCCTGCCGAAATGAGAAACCTTGCAATGCTATACAATAACCTTGGGAGCATTCACATGAAAAAGGGGGAGTATGAAAAAGCTTTTCAGAATATGGATATCGCACTGAAAATTAGAAAAGATATCAACGATAAAAACGGTGAAGCATCCTCATACAGAATGTTGGGACTATTATATAGATACCAAAACAATTATCATAAAGCTCTTGATAAGTTTTATGCTGGATACACATTAGCATCTGAGGTAGGAAATACCTCTATACTCTCCTCGCTAAGCGAACAATTTTTCGAGATTTACAGCATAAAAAATCAATCCGACTCGGCTTTGAAGTACCATGTCCTCTTAAAGAATTACTCTGATAGGATTAATGCAGAGGAAACTAAAAGAGAGTTTACCCGAATGGAGGTTGTATCTCACTATAAGGAAAAGGAGAAAATTAATCTAATAGAGCAAAAGAAACAAGCCATGCGGCATCTTTTTATAGCTGTAGTTCTTTCGCTTATCGCTATAATCCTAGGTCTTCTATACATTCTAACACAAAACCGATTGCGTAGAGTAAGCCTGATGAATAAGAATATTCAACTAGCTACTGAAAAAGCCGAGCTGGAGAGAGAAACCCTATCCAAGGAGCTAGAACTAAAGAACAAGGAACTCACTACCAATGTGATGTATCAAATCCGCAAGAACGAGCTGATTAACAGCATTGCCGAGAAGTTAATGGCGAATAGCCATAATTTTAAGAAGGAAAACCAGAATCTAATTAGCGAGATAATTAAGGAATTAGAAAATACACAGGAAGACAATGTCTGGAGTGAGTTTGAATCCCGTTTTCATCAGGTTCATAACGAGTTTTACGATAAGTTGAACGAGATTAACCCTGAACTTTCGCCAAATGAAAGAAGGCTGTGTGCCTTTCTTCGCCTGAACATGTCAACCAAGGAGATATCTTCAATCACCAACCAGTCGCTCAGAAGCATTGAGGTGGCAAGAACCAGATTGCGGAAAAAGTTAAAGCTCACCAACACCGACTTAGGGTTAATAGAATTCCTCTCGACCCTGTAATCTAAAGAAAAACAAGTCTTTATAGTTTGTTGTAGCAGAAAAGTAGCAATATTTTTTGGCTGTTGTGGCATTGATGTGCATGAAGAATATTTTATATTCTCTTAAAGCTACAGCACATTTGCAGAAAAATAACAGCCATGAGAACAAAAATCACTTTCATTTCATTACTGCTTGTTACTGGTGTTTTTCAAAAAGTTTTCTCGCAACATACCTATGCCGATTGGGCAAAGCATATAGTTGCAGATGAAAACACCTCTTTTCTAAACATCCTATCGGATGGTGAAGCCATCATTGCCAATGGTTACTGGTTTTTAGAAGCCGAGTACGATGGCATAGAGTTGCCTTACCATGTGGGCAGCAATGCACTAATTGTAAAAACGGATTTTGAGGGGAACATTATCTGGCACTCCACCCTGACGGGTGATAATCTTGACACTTTCTTTGATATTGCGCTTGATAACGAAAACAACGTTATTGCTGTGGGCTGGTCATCCTCAAATGAGTACATTGAAATTAATGGTGTGCCAGTTTATGAACCCGACATGGAGTGGACTTCAAAGGGCATTATTGCAAAATTTTCTGGAGAAGATGGCAGCTTAATTTGGACTAAAGTTATAAACCCAAACGAAGATTATTTTGAACTAACATTAACCAAAGTTGCTGTTGACGCTGAAGACAATATTTATATTTCGGGAAATTCAAATACTAGTTTTGAGATCGAAGGTGTTCAGTTTCCCTACACTCAGGAAGGTTGGGGCAGCTTAACCTTTATGGCAAAATTAAACTCCATCGGTTCAATAACCTGGGGAACGCAATTCCATTTTGTTGAGGAGGGAAATGCGGGATGGTCAATGCCAAGGTCGATGGAGCTGGTTAACGATGATATTTTCTTTGCATTTCAGTATTCAAAACCTGTAATAACCGGTCAGGATACTTTACCTTACCAAGGAAATGGCGATTTCGACTGGATTGGACTTGTTAAATTATCAACCCAAGACGGACAGGTTACTAAAACAAATGCCTATGGAAGTAGCTCCGAACAGAACATTGCCGACCTTAAAATCGATAATGCAGGAAATATATTGGTGGCTGGTTTCTTTGCATCAGATTCGAATTTTAGTATTGATGGCGTTTCGCCTATTTCGTATGGATTAGAGGACGGCTATGTGGCAATGCTAAACAACGAACTTGAGTTGATATGGCTCCGAAGCATGGGTAGCGAGTTCTCCTCTAGGTGCTTTAACCTATCAATTACCGATGACAATAGAATTTTTGTGGGCGGTGGTTTTGATAGCTATACCCCGCTCTACTTCGAAGGGCACAAATTGATTGATGAGGAGAGCCCAACCAATAGCTTGGCAATGTTTCAGGTGGTTATGGACGAGGATGGTGAGTTTGAAAAAGCATTTGCTCTTCATGGGGAGGATATTTACTCAATTGTTGAGTCTAAAGATGCCGTTGTTTTAGAGAATGATATTGTTATGGCGGTGGGCGCATCGTTGGACTATGTAAGCTTTGTTGAAGGTGATCAGTTCTTCTCCCATCATTGGGCGGGTTTTCATTTAAAGTGGGACCTATCGAAAGAGTTTTATAAAATATTCTTCGATGTTAAGGATGAGGAGGGAAACCAACTTGACAATGCAATTGTAACACTTGAAGGCACTTCAAATCCTTTTAATAATCATTCTTTTTATCAAATCGAATCAAGTGTTTATGCTTACAGCGTTTCCCTTGAAGGTTTTGTTTCTTCGGAGGGCGAAGTTGAGGTTGTTAATCAGAATATAACCGTTCCCATCACATTGCTTTCTGAAAATACTTCTGTAAGCAGTCACTTATCAACAACGTTAAAAATATACCCAAATCCTACAAGTAGCTTTATTTCAATTGTTTCAAAAGAAGTAATTGACGATGTAACGGTTTTCGACTTGCTTGGAAGCATGGTTCAAAGACAAGCTATTGGAAATAACTCTACTCAGATTAACCTCGAAGGGCTTTCCAATGGCATTTACTTGATTTCAGTACGCACAAAAAACGGTACAATCACCAGAAAAATTCAGGTCGTAAAGTAAACTTAGCATTACTATTTGATATGACAGACTAATTATGCCGAAAACTACCCAAATACTCCTGCTGTTTATGGTGCTTACCATAAAACTTGGGGCTCAAATTACCATTGAGGATTCATTGAAGATTATTGTGAATTCGAGTTTTCATGATTCCATAAAAGTAGATGAGCTAAACAGGCTCATTACCCAATTTGCTGCCAACGACCCAATTGTGACCCTTCAATACTCCGATAGCTCAGTACAATTATCGACCAAAAACAACGATAGCATTAGGTTGGCTCATTCTATTGGTAGAAAAGGAATATCATTCTATTACCTTGGCGATTACAACAGCGCTTTGCAGCAGTATTTGCAAGCAATTTCCATTAAAGAGTCACTTGGAAAATTCAATAAGATCTGGGTCGAATACAATAATATTGGATTACTCCTCAGTGGTATGGGGCGGAGCAGAGAATCGCTGCATTATTACAGAACCGCATTAAAGGGGGCAGAAGAATTTGGAAGCAAAGGTCAACTGGCCATTATTTGGAATAACATTGGAATAAGCCTAAAAGGGATAAATGAGCTGGAGGCAGCAAAGGAGGCATTTGAGAAATCGGTAATATTAAGTGATGAATTGGGTCACTCTCAGGCAAAGGCGCTTAGCTTAAGCAATCTCGGGAATACCATCAGGGATATGGGACGCCATAGCGAATCGATAGAATATTTTACCAAAGCCCTAGAGATAAATCGAAGTTTAAATAATCTATTCGAACAAGCAAACATTCTTAACAATTTGTCGGAAACTTATATTGCTTTAAAGGAATATTCAAAAGCCAAAGAAAGTCTCAATAGAGCTGAGCATATAAATAAAATTGTAAGATCAAATACCCTTTGGGTACACAATCTTACAGTCAAGTCCGAGCTATACATCCAAGCGAAGGAATTTGAGTTAGCCATCAAGGCTATTCAAGAGAAGGACAAAATAAAGGACAGCCTAAGCCTGCTTGACCGAAACAGGCAATTCGAGCAAATAAAGACTTTGGTTAGTGCTGAGAAAAAGTTGCAGGAGTACCAATTACTAAAAAAGTTCAACAAGGTTCAGCAGGAAAAAATCAGGAATGCAAAGATCATTCAGCTTCTTGCAGGTATTGTTATAATCATTGTTTTAAGTTTCTCTTTCATTCTCCTAAAAAGCATTAAGAAAACCAAAAAACTTAACCACTCGCTTGCTGACAGAACAAATGAAATTGAAGCGTTGAATGATGAACTGCGAACTACCAACGAAGAGCTTGAAGCCCAAAGAGACAGCTTAATCGAGACCTTAGAAAAACTCCAGAATGCTCAAGATAAGCTAATTCAAACAGAGAAGATGGCTTCGCTGGGAGTGCTGGCTGCTGGCATTGCCCATGAAATAAACAATCCCTTAAACTTTATCCAAGGCGGGATTAATGCCATAAAAGATTCATTTAAAGATATTCCAAGCAAGAAATCAGCAGGGATTAATTCTCTTATTGAAATTATCGAAACGGGCGTCAAGAGAGCATCAGCCATTGTCTCTAGCCTTAATCATTACACTAGAAAAGAAGACCATACATCTGAAGCCTGCGATATCCACAGAATTATTGAAAACAGCCTCTTAATGCTAAATCATCGAATAGAGGGGCGAATTGAGGTTAACAAAGAGTTTACCAATGACTTTTTTACAGTAATCTGCAATGAAGGAAAATTACACCAGGCAATTCTAAACATAATAAACAATGCTATTGATGCCATCGAAAGCAATGGGGTTATTAGAATTAGTACAGAATTACGAGATAAGATGGTTTGGATAACAATAATAGATAATGGTTGTGGAATACCAAACCAGAACATTGCAAAAGTTACCGACCCCTTTTTTACAACCAAAGATCCTGGCATGGGAACCGGGTTAGGATTGGCCGTGGCTTTAAAGACAATCCAGGATTTTAATGGTTCAATGGAGTTTTGGTCAGAGCTTGGCAAGGGCACTATAGTGCGAATAAATCTCCCAACAAGAACAATAATCTAAAATCTTCTTCAAGTTATAAATCGTTTATTAATAGATTTTTATGATGTCTTGTAGTAATAAAGTAGCACAGATATATAACCGTTGTAGCATAATTGTGCACTCGCATTTTTTGCATTAGGGTTTAATCAGGAATAATATTGTGAAAAAATAATTTTATGAATCATTCACCAAAGAATAGTAAAAAGGCAACTAACCCTTCATCAAGCATTAAAAAGCTTATTGAACAAAACAAGGCTAAGACTAGTGCATTAAAAAAGATGCTTAAGCTTATTGAGGGCGATGAGACTATCGAGCAGAAGGTCATAGAGCCAAAACAAATTGATAAATCAAGATCAACAAAAAGATAACTTCCATATTATTTACTAACACTTAAAAAACAAACTATGCTTAAAAACTTTACTTTGAAAACAGGATTGGCGATTCTTGCCACAACCCTGTTGATGCTTAGCACACTGAGTGTTTATTCCTCCGAGGTGCAGGATGGCGTTCGTAAAAGCGTTAATGTCGCCCATGGAACCGATGTTGCAAGAATATCGCCCACAAGCACAATTCATGAGGATTTTGAGGGTGAAATATTTCCACCCGAAGGATGGACGATTTACAGCCTGTTAGACGAATCCCAGAATTGGGAACTTGATTTTTGGCAGAACCATACTCCCGATGGGACACAATCGGCATTCCATAACAATACAACCGGAGAAGAATCGGTTGACAACTGGTTGGTTACTCCGCAGATCAGCATTACCGACGATGGAATCCATCACCTTTCGTTCTGGAGCTATTTAGGAAATAGCTGGTCATACAAGAAAAACAGTGTATTAGTAAGCACCGGAAGCCCGGATCCAGCCGATGGTGATTTCGTTGAGAAATGGGCAGGAATTTCAAACGATGGATGGATGTGGGCTCATTTCTTTATAAACCTCGAAGATTATGTTGGTGAGGATATTTACATCGCCTTTAGGTACGAGGGAGATACTTGGGGACATACATGGTATGTTGATGATGTTGATCTAGTTGACGACTCCCCCATGATTAGCCTTAGCACACTTGAGGTTAGCCAAGCGTTAGCTATTAATGGGATCGGCTCAAAATCCATTATGATTGATAACCATGGGATACTTGATTTATCTTTTGAAATAGAGGTTGAGTATATTGACTCTGACGGGTGGCTTTCTGCAGATCCAACCAGCGGAAGCGTTAGCACACACCTGCCAGACACTCTTTCCCTAAATTTTAACGCAGCAGGGCTTGAACCAGGAACTTACCAGGCAAACCTGAACATTACCAGTAACGATCCTATGAACCCAACGGTTACCGTATTGGTTACAATGGATGTTGTGGATGTTAATGTTTATCCATTTGTTGAAGATTTTGAGAGCACAGATTTCCCTCCCATAGGCTGGACAATGTACGATGTAGATGGTGATCAAAACGAATGGATGCAAAGCTGGTTTAACAATACTCCCGGAGGGCAATACTCTGCTTACCATGGGTATGGCTGGTCTCCGCAGGATGGATGGATGGTAACACCCCAAATAACAGTGCCTACCGAAGGCTTCTACTACCTATCGTTTTGGAGCTATGTTGGCGATGCCACTTATTATGGGAAAAATAGTGTGCTTGTAAGCACAGGTAGCGGCAATCCCAATGATGCTGACTTTGTTGAGGTTTGGACCGTTGAGGACGTAACCGAAACCTGGACACAGTATTTCATTAATATTGAGGAGTATGCTGGCCAAGATATTTACATAGCATTCAGGTATGAAGGTGAATACGCTCATTACTGGGCTATCGATGATATTTCATTAGGAGAAGAGATTGACGATTCACCAGTGATGAATATCAGTACATCGGAGATTATGCAAACCGTGGGTCAGGATGGCGCTGGTTCAAAAACCTTCAAGGTTATTAATGATGGTATTCAGAATCTTACCTTCGATATAGCAATTGAATTCACTGATGGAGATGCATGGTTAACAGCAGAACCTACAAGCGGGAGTATTCCAGCAAAATCAAGCCAAACCATATCTTTAGCATTCGATGCAACCGAACTTGAAATAGGAACATACCTAGCAAATGTTAATATTACCAGTAACGACACTGAGAATCCAACCGCTACAGTAGTTGCTACCCTCAACGTGATGGAAGTTCAACCTGTGAACTTTACAGTAATTTATCCTGAGTTCACTGTTCCCACAAGAATTTCTACTGATGGAATGTATGTATCGGGCAGCCAGTTTGGTGGAATGGAAGGTTATTTATGGACTCGGTTTGAAGGCAGAGTAGATATTCAGGGAGATGTTAGTAGTGTTACAGATAATGGCTTGGTAGTCGGAACCTATGATACAGAATTTGAACACAATGGCATGCCTGTTACAACTGCAGGGACATGGAATAAAACAACTCAAGAGTGGGAGTTTTTGGGTATGAATCCCGAGTTCCCTGAAATCTTTGGAGCATCATATAATTCAGCTTGGGGTATCTCTGCTGATGGGACTACAATTGTGGGTTTGCAGTTTACTGAAAGTTGGAGCGCAAGAGCATTTAAATGGACTCAGGCCGATGGTTATGAGATGATTGGGCCTAGCGATTACGATTCAAGAGCCAGTGGAATCAGTGACAACGGCAATGTTATTTACGGTTGGGCATCACCAAATTGGAGCTGGTCGCCTGTGGTTTGGCATAATGACGAAATGATATTCATTGACGAAACGCAATCATATTTTGGCGAATCAACCGCTGCTTCTTCCAGTGGAAACTTCGTTGCCGGTTACTTTGGATCCTATGGTTTCATCTGGTCGCTAACTGAGGGTGTAACCCAATTTGAAAACACTATAAATACGGGCACTATCAGCCCAACAGCTATTCTGGAAGATGGAACAGTATTTGGCTATACATCTGAAGGTTGGCCTCCAACTCCAGATACTCGCCGTGCATTTGTAAGGCATCCCGATGGCACCATGGAAACATTCAACGAGTACGTTGCAAGCAGGGGTTGGTTTGAAGCAGCAGACTGGACTTTCTTCAGCGTGAACGATGTTACCCCCGATGGCAACAAGTTTGTCGGTGCAGCCGAGCTGCCAACAGGCGAGTGGATTAGCTTTATGCTCGATTTGGAGCCTGGCACCCCAATCATTGAAGTCAATCCGCTTGAAATATCCGAAACCCTTAATTCTGGAGAAACTTCAACACAAACCATTAGCATAGAGAATGTGGGAGATGGATATCTTTTATACAATGTATTGGTGCAATACACTCTAGCTGATGCTAAAGTACAACAAGTACCAGAGGGAACAGAATTCAAATCAGGCAAATTATCCATAGCTAAGAAGCAAGTGATTGGCAACGAAAGTAACTTAGAGCCAAAATCAGCAAAAAGCGCTACCCTAAACTACGATGGCGATAATGTTGATGCCATAGGCCTTACTAATGGAGGAACATTTTATGCAGCAGCACGTTTCCCATCTGAGCTAACATCTGTATTCGAAAGCTATCAGCTTGAATCTGTAGATGTATATATTAGTAACCTACCTACAGAAGCAAAGCTTATGATTTGGGGCGCAGGAACTACAACATCTGCTGGCTCTTTACTGTACCAGCAAACCTTTACTCCTAACGAAGCAGGTTGGAATAGGGTAACCCTTGATAGCCAAGTTGAAATTAATGGTTCTGACATCTGGGTTGGCTTAGAGATTACACATGATGTAGGTCTATATGTTCTAGGTATTGATGGAGGGCCTGCTGATGCAAATGGAGGTTGGGTAAGCGTTGACGCAATAGAATGGGAACGCCTTACCGATTACGGGTTGAACAGCAATTGGAATATTCGCGCAAATCTCTCATTCAATGGATTAAACTGGCTAAGTATTAGTCCTTCATCTGGCATTCTTGAAAACGAACAATCTGATGAGATTGTGGTCTCGTTCGATTCTGAAGGACTTGAGGATGGTACATACAACGCCAATATTAGAATTTCTAGTAATGATAGTGGAAACCCTCTAATAATTGTTCCCGTGAGTTTAGTTGTTCAACATGTTAACTCAGTAGAAGATATGCAATTAGTTAGTATTAGTGTTTTCCCAAATCCAGCTAGCAGCATGGTTAATATAGTTGCCCAACAAAACATCGAGAAATTCACAGTAATCAATATATTTGGGCAAACAGTTTACTCGTCAAATGCTCATGACCAAAGAGTTTTTTTCGATGTTAGCGGTTTAAAAGATGGAATGTATTTAATTCAGGTTTTTACGATACAAGGAGTTTACACTCAAAGGATACAGGTTAATAAATAGTTTGGGTTTTTCATAATTAATTGTTTGGGAAGGGGGCTGCCATTTGATGACAGCCTCCTTTTTTAGTAAAGTTAGGGAATACAATCCTTTAGACTTTAACTGAAACCATCCCTATTAAGAATTGAGGTTTTCCTCATTCATATTTGAAAGTTTCCTCTAATGTAAACCTGTTAGGCTACAATACTTTTGCATCAAACAAAGAATTCCAACTCTTACTAAAAAATTACAATTATGGAAGCAATCACAATTCAAGGATTAATCCTAGCAGGACCAGTAAGTTTTACAATTATGTTCATTGTAATGCGAATACTTTTCAAAAATTCAGTTCTATTTAAAATTGGATTTGCAACAGGGTCGGCTATAGTACTGGTAGCATTCTTCACTAGTATTCAGGCAAAACTAGGTCCTTGGCACAATCTATGGGCATTCCCCTTAAACATTACCATTGCAGTATCAGCTTATATATATGTTGCAAACGTTTTAAAGAAACCTCTTGAGAAAATAATTTTCAATATTAATGAAATAAGCGAAGGTAAACTAAACACAAAGGTTGACAAAACTTTAGCTGATAGAAATGATGAAATTGGAATTTTGGCCAAATCCACTTTAACCCTTACAGAGCAACTCATTGATGTGGTTACAACAATATCATCGAGCGCAAATCAGGTATCGGCAGCCGGTGAGCAACTTAGTTCAAGCTCACAGGAGCTTTCAATGGGAGCCAATCAGCAGGCATCATCGGTTGAGGAGGTATCAGCATCAATGGAACAGATGACGGCAAACATCGAGCAGAATAGTAATAATGCTCAGCAAACCAATCTGATTTCAACAAATGCCTACCATAAAATGAGTTTGATTGAGGAGTCGTCGCAACGAAGCATTGAGGCTGTACGCAATATTTCAGAGAAAATCAACATAATTACCGATATAGCATTCCAAACAAATCTTTTAGCCTTAAATGCCGCCGTTGAAGCGGCAAGAGCGGGTGAGCAGGGGAAAGGTTTTGCCGTTGTAGCTGCTGAGGTTCGTCGATTGGCCGAACGAAGCAGGATTTCTGCAAATGAAATCATCGAACTATCCAAGTCGAGCCTCCAAATCACCGAGGAGGCAGGAACCTTTGTGAAAGAAATTCTTCCTGAGATTAACAGAACCGCTAAGCTTATAGAAGAGATTGCCGCCTCCAGTATGGAGCAACGACATGGTTCGGTACAGATCAATTCGTCTGTACAGCAACTTAACGAGGTAACCCAGCGAAATGCATCGGCTAGTGAAGAGCTAGCTTCAAGCGCTGAGGAGTTAAACGCCCAATCGGAGATGCTTATAGAGGCTATATCATTCTTCCACACCGAGGTAGATGAGAAAAACTTTAGAAATTTAAAAATAGTTAAATCAAACGTTAACGGTTTCCAGAAACCTCAAGAACGAAATGACCATAGCAGTAACCATAAGCCAAAAGGGTTTAAGTATGCAATGCATGCTATAAATGGGGCAGATAAGAAATATGTATCGTATTAAATAAAGTTGCGAAGTCATTTAATCCAAAAATCATAAAAAAGTTGAATCATGACATTATCTAGCTACAAAGTTTTGATTGTGGACGATAACCCAACCTTTGTGAAAACACTTGGAATGTTAATCAGGTCGATACTTGGAGAGAAGTTGAGCCGTTTGGATGTAGCATACAATGGTAAAGAGGCAGTGGAGAAGGCTACTCGTGAAGATCGTTATAATGTTGTTTTCATGGATGTGAATATGCCCGAAATGAATGGAATTAGTGCAACAAAATTGATTAACAGGCAACTTTACCGTGAAACAAAAGTAGTTGCGGTATCATTCAACAATGATTTTGATACGGTGAACAGTATGCTTCTCTCAGGCGCTGAAGCATTTATCAACAAGGATAAGCTATCAATGGATGCACTAGAAAAAGTATTTGATGTTAGGTGGTTGTATTAACATATATCATTTTTAGGTTTTATAAATATACTATATTAATGCATTCTACTCACAACAACAACATATTGCAATAATCTGTTATTCTGTGTTTTATGTTTCATAAATTTAAAAAATTTGAGTATGGCAAGGTCACAACAAATTTACCACAAAGGAAAAAATATTTTTTATATGGACTTTACGAACCTCAAGACTCTACACGAAATAAATGCGGTTATTAACGAAAGCACTAATTTCATACGGATAAGGCCAGCGACTTCGCTTTACTGCTTAACAAACATCAAGGAAATGCATTTCAACAATGAGATAAAAGACCTTTTCCAAATCTTTGTTAAGGGAAATAAGCCGTTTGTAAAATCAAGCGCTGTTGTGGGGCTAAGTGGTTTGCAGCAAATTGTTTACAATGGTTTGATGAAGATAACAGGACGTAATATTAAATCATTTAGTTCCTTGGAGGAGGCTAAAGATTGGCTGACGGGAACAAACTAGGATTTATTCTAATCGGTATTACAAATCCACAAGGTTATTTTTGATGGCAAACACAGCTAGTGCCGTTGAGTTTGGAGAATCGGTTTTTAATAACAGTTCCGCACGATGCTTTTCAATTGTGCTAACGCTCAGGAAAAGTTTATCGGCAATTTCGGCTGTTGAAAGTCCCTGACAAATCAACTGCAGAACCTCTTTCTCCCTTTGCGAAATATTAATTGGAGAAGTTTCCCTTTTGGCTCTTAAAAGTTTTAGCAGCAGTTCCTGTGAGAAGTATGGACGGCCATCGAACACCGACTCGATGGCTTTTTCCAATTCATTGTAATTTGATTCCTTAAGCAGAAAACCATCAACACCAAGCTGAACAATTGAATCGTAGTACTGAATATCGTCGTGCATTGAAAGGATAATAATTTTCACGCTGGGGCAAATCTTTAGCGCTTCGCGTGAGGCGTCAATGCCATTCATCTTGGGCATGTTTATATCCATCAGTAAAAGATCAGCACCAAAGTTCCTGAGCATAGGCAAAAGTTCCTCACCATTGGAAGCCTCTCCAACAAGTTCAATGTTGGGCATCTCTCGAAGTAACGCCTTTATGCCATCCCGAAGGATTCGGTGATCATCAACAATAATTGTTCTAATCTTCATTTAAGCATGTTGTGATTTAAATCCTAAATTTCATGTCTAAGCAGAACCCTTCCCCTGCCTTGCTGTGAATACTGTAGGTCGCTTTTAAGGATTTCACCCTATCGAGTATATTAAGCAAACCTATACCAGTTTTACCTTTAGATAGCTTTGATTCCAAATCAAACCCAATCCCATCATCGCGATAACCAAGATAAAGCATTTTTTCCTGAATTGTTAGGGTAATTTCAACATTTTTTGCCTGAGCATACTTCAATGTATTGTTTAGTAACTCTTTGATAATTCTATAGCAGCTTGTTTCTACAATTTTGGGAAGTGGGATATCTCCAATGTTTTCCTTTAGCTCAATTTTAAGCAAATTTTTATTTGATTCAACAAAAGCGTTCACTGCCGACAATAAGCCATACTTCGTTAAAATATGTGGACTTAAATTATTAGATATTTCTCTAACGCTTCCAATAGTCTCCTTTAGAATTCCTTCCATGCTTTTAATTATCTCTTCTCGATTTTCAATTTGTGGACGGCCAAGAAGCGATAGGTACATGTTTAGGCTTGAGAGCAGCGGTCCAACATCGTCGTGCAAATCGCCAGCAAGTTTTAATCGTTCGCGTTCTTCGGCTTCAACAATAGCATTCAGTTTATCTTGCTCAAACCGTCTTCTATCAGAGATATCGTGTAGTATTAACTGATAGAATGGCCAATCGGTATCTGTTATTCTATTAATACTCATTACGGTATCCACGATTTGACCATCCGTTCGCACAAACTCCCACTCGGTTCTACTAGCATTCTCATTAGTTGAATCCTTTAAGAATTCTGATAAACCTTTTTTCGATAAAGTTCCATCTGATTGGATTTTTGGGCAAAGGCTCCATATATCCATTCCTATTAGGTTTTCTCTTCTAATTCCCAGCAGATCAAATGCACTCTCGTTGGCATCAATTATCATTCCGTTTTCAACAAGCAGAATAGTATCGTTCGCGCTCATAAAGAGCATCCGGTAGCGTTGCTCGCTTTGGCGAAGTATTTTCTCCATCTCCTTTCGCGGACTAATGTCGGTGTGTGTCCCTAAAACCCTGATTGGATTGCCTTTTTCATCGCGAGAAACAATCTTACCCTTTGTCAGAATCCATTGCCATCCGCCAAATTTATTTTGTGCCCTGTACTCAATGGTTATTGATGATGAGCGACCTTCCATATGCTCACGAATACTTTCTTCAACATAAGCTTTATCCTCCTTGTGAATAAATTTTTTCCAATGACTAAAACTGACTGCAAACTCATCGGGGGCAAATTGGAGAATATCAAAAAACTTTTTGCTAACAAACGTGCTCCTATTTATCAGATCGAGTTCCCAAACCGCTTCATTTACGCTATCGAGGGCTAGGTTATAACGCTGTTCGCTTGCGGATAAATCTTTATTAATGCGTTCAAAATTCTTGTGAACCAATCCTAGGGTAACCACTGCCATTGATGTGAAAGCTGAGAAGAAAACTACTCGTGATAGCCAATGAAAAGTGGAATGAGAAAGAGTATTGAAATCCCACTGAAAATTAAGCCACTGATTATGTACGCTTAATGAAATTAGTAGGATAATCAATATGGACAAGCCCAGAAGTCCAAGCCCATAGCGCATCCCAAAAAAAGTGGTTGTAATTATTAATGTAAAAAATATTATGAATAACCCAAACCCCCAAAGACCCCAGGTGTATAGCGAAATCCAACCAAGTATAAAAACATAACCTAATAAAAAGGCCATTCTACTTCTATAATTGGTCTTACCCCGGGTTAAATAGGCTGCAAGAAGAAGAAAAGCAATTATTATATCCAGAATAAAAAGGGGTTCAACCCCCATTGTGGTAATCCGATACCCTGAGGCAATGGCAGAGGGAATTGAAACAATTAATCCTACTAAAAGAAGTTTGTCGGCAATGTTATGGCGGATACTATCGAAAGCATTAGGTGATTTCATAAACAACCAGAGATTTACTTAATGAATTAAATAAGAAAACCTAGGTAAAAAGATTATATGCCCATTTAGTCAATTATGCGAATTCATGATTTGAACCATTACATTAATCAATATCATTATTTTTCTCCAGAAAATCCATCCACTCGGTTGGGGTTTTTCCCACCTTCACCTTTTGATTAGACCTGTAGATTCCAATATTATAGCCTCTGTTAATGCTTACTTTGATACTATTAACATCATGTAAATCTGGATAATTCTCTAGAATAATGCCTATAGCCTCCTTTACCAGATCATTGTTTTCGAGGCTCTCAGGATTATCATCAATTTCATGAATAACATATATATCGCAACTTAAAACTATATACGTTTTACTAGACTCTAAATCAAAGGATTTGAAGATACCCAAAGTAAGATTGCATTTGCTTATGTTTTCAATTTGATTGAGCTTTGAAGGAACGCTAGCCTTCTCAGGATATTTTTTTGAGTAGATTCTTGATGGAGAAAAGATTACAAAAACGATAATCAATGCAATAGAAATGGAGAGGTAAAGATAATACACCAATGGTTTAACATGCTGTCGTTCAATACTCTCAGTTTCTTTTTTACAGCTAACCACAAAGGAATTTACAACGAAATCGTAAATGGTCTGTCGAGTGGATCTATTGAAAACATAGAAGTATGCAAATCCTATAAGAATGAAAAGTAAAAGATTGGAAATGACATCTGAAATTATCGAACTTGCAGAAAGCCCTGGTATCTGGTAATTCAGAAAAAAAAGGGGAATTGTTAACACCAAACTTCTTATTAAAGATTTCCATAATGGTAAATAGCTGTCATTAGAATCTAGGACTGTAATTCGAAAAATAAATTGTCCGAGGGTTTGCCCTTTACAAAACTTCGAATTACACAAAGTAAAATACAATAGACTAATTAAAAAACCGATAAATATTCCATTACTCTTTAACGAGATGAAATATTCTTTTAATAGTAATCCCAAAACAAACCCTATTGCAACTAATAATAAAACATCGATTAGAAAGGCAGCCGGCCTTTTCCAAAATTTTGCTATTCTGTGTGCGCTCATGATGGTTTGTATTTAATGAATATGTGAATAACTAAAATTGTTTTAATCAAATTTAGAGTTAAAAAAGTAAACTTGAACCAAAAAAAGAGTTTTTCTTCAACCATTTTTAAAAGTTCCATTTTATGGCAACCTGCTAACTCATAATACTTTTTGTAGCAAACAATTTCTTATCCTTACAAAAACTACAATTATGAAAGTAATTACAACTCAATCGTTAATCTTATTAGGTCCATTTAGCAATTTGTAATTAGCATTCATTGCCATCCTGTTGAATTATTTCTTTTTAGTGCAACCTTTCAGCACACCATCTATTAGCTATAAACTATTGACTTTTGTATTTTTAAGTTGTACATTTGATTCAAAATCAAATATTTTAATAAAAACTGGGGTGAGGTTTACAGCTTTTTTAATGTGCTTTACCTTCTCGATTTCTCTGTTCTCGCAGGACTACCTGTATAAAAAGGACGGATGTGTAATTCCCGTAAAAGAAGTCAATTCCACATTTAAAACAGTTTCATATAAAATTTACAACGATACAACAAATTACAAGTATATTATATCAGTAATTTTGGTTGATAGTGTTGTGTATTCAAGTGGCACTGTAATAAGATACAGTAAAATAAAATACGATTTAGACAAAAGAAGTCTGGTCGGGATGGCTTACCCAAAACCAAATACGGTATTCCTTGATTTTTATGAACTTGTCATTCTTAATAACTTCAACATTGGATATGAGTATATGTTTGTTCGGCCACAAGTTGGATTATCATGTATGTTAACGAGGAGTGTAAATAGAGAAACTGTGAATGTAGAAGATATGGATACTCCCTTTGGTGTCCCATATAGTAAGCCTGAATATGGGTTAAAGATTACATCAAATTTTTACGCACTAAATACAATTAATTTTAATTACGGAATTAGATTGATTAATTACAGTATTTTTTATAACAAGATAAAGTTTTTCCATTACGAATTTGACTCCGATTTCCTGATAGAACCAGCAATCTACAATGTATTTGGATTGGGTGTATTTGGGCTTTACCGATTCATTCCTTCAGTTTATGGCTCAACTGCATTGGAAGCATATTTTGGTAATTATATATACCTTAATCTACAAGTATCCATTGGGTTCAACTTCTAAATACTAATTTATGAAAAAATCGACTTATTTTTTGTTTCGATTATTTCGGGCATCAAACTATAGGGAACAAGAACTGTTTGGAACCTCAATAATTTCTAAGTTTTTTTCCTGGTTGCTGATTTTTTCCATATTAAATCTATCATATAGCTGTAGATACTACTACCATGTTACCGCCCCCCCCCAAACCGACATTAACACGATTAATGAACTTTATGCAAAAAATAAGCAAATCTTTCTTCACCTCGAAGATAATATATGGCAATTAAGTGATGTGCGAATTGAAGAGAACAATGTTTCTGGAACCATTTCAAAACTTTCTTCCCCAACAAAATACCCTGAGACTGATCCTACAAAACCAAATCGTTACCTTAAAAATACTGAAGTTGATGAATCTTGGGTATTAAATGAAGTGCACATTCACATAACAGAACTTGCGGATCTTGGCAATTCTAATGTTTCTTTTCCTTTCGAAGCAGTTAAATCTATTCAGGTTTATGATAATGATATTGGTGCAACAGCCGGCTCATGGATCTTTGGAGCATTAGGAGGAACTGCCGGAGTAATTGGTTTAATAGCATTGATAGTTGCATTAACAAAAGAATCATGCCCATTCATTTACCTTTACGATGGAGATAGGTATGTTTTTCAAGGCGAAATATTTAGTGGCGCAATTTACCCAACAATCGAGCGTCATGATTACTTGAAACTCCCAATTGTTAATACGTCCACAGGATTGTACAAATTAAAGATTACCAACGAGGTAAAGGAGATACAAAACACTAACCTTTGTGAACTGATGGTTTTTGATCACCCCAGAGGGATCGAAGTTTTGGTTGATAAATACGGAGCACCACAATTAATTTCCAATCCCCTAGAACCTACCTTGGCATCAAATCTTAAGGGCGTTGATACCCGAAACTCCATTGCATCAAAGGATAGCCTATCGTATTTTGGCCACCAAACCGACAAAAACGAACTAATCGATGGGTTAATTCTCGAATTCCCGAAACCCCCAACTGCAAAGGTGGCAAAAGTGGCCCTGCGGGCCAAAAATACCTTTATCCTCGATTATATGATGGGTCAGTTCCACGATCTTTTTGGCAACAAGTACCATAAATGGGTAAAGATGCAGCGGAAAGCACCTGAGGAAAAACTTCGCCAGTGGACCCTCGACCAGAACATCCCTTTATCATTATTCGTTGAAAAGAATGGCAAGTGGCATTTTGTTGATTACTACCACATTGCCGGCCCCATGGCGTTAAAGGATGATGTTTTGGCTATTCCCATTGACGAAAACACTGGCAATCCCCTTAAAGTGAAGTTGGAGTGGGGAACTAATTTCTGGGAAGTTGACTATGTTGCAGTTGATTACTCTGAAAATATTTCGTGTAAAAATTATAGGATACCTTTAAAATCTGCCAAAACAAAAAAATCAAAGGATATCATGACGAAACTGCTGAAGGACGATAAAAGGTACTACGTTCAGCCAAATGTAGGCGATGAAGCGATATTGACTTTTGATTTACCTGCCCCAACCGATAGTCACAGGAGTATTATTCTCCACTCCAAAGGATTTTACGAGATCCTCAGAGATCCTGTGGGGGAACCGAATATAAGCTATCTAAAAACCTTCACCGAGCCAGGTCAGTTCAATCGATTTTGCAACCAACGTATCGACGAGATACTAAAAAATGGTTCAATCAATTAATTCCAAAATGCCATTAAATTGCCAAAAACACCCTGAACCACAAATTGTTACTGGATTCAGGTGCGAGATTATCCGTATTCGACTGCTGTTGTATACTGCATATCAGGGATTAGTATGCACAAGAAATCCTGCAAAAGCCTTACGTTTTTTACGAAAGATCATCCTCCTCCGAAAATCTGTATTAGGCAATAGGAAGATCACAAAAATGGTTAAGTCCGGAAAAAAACACTTCTGGAATATCGATTTCCCCGGAATCCCTTCTGCAAATCTCAAATTCAGGTTAAGGAACGAAGTTGATCGGATCAGCAATAATTCTGTTTTAACGGGTCATCTTCAAACCGTTATCTGGGGTATTACAAATCGTTGCTCACTAAATTGCAAGCATTGTTACGATTGGAACAATATCAGTTCAAACGAGAAATTATCCCTTACGCAGCTCAAAGAAATTCTTTTCAAGCTGGAAGAGAATGGGGTTAGGCACATTCAGCTTAGTGGCGGGGAACCCTTGGAAAGGTTCGACGACCTGATTTCAATCATAGAACTTGGGGATCACAGAATCGATTTCTGGTTGCTCACTTCGGCATTCGGGCTTACCCTCGAAAAAGCGGTTGCACTTAAGGATGTTGGTTTAACAGGGGTTAATATCAGCCTCGACCACTGGGAGAAAAAAAGGCATAATGAGTTTCGCGGGAATCAAGAGAGTTTCGACTGGGTGATGAAGGCCATCGAAAATTGCAGAAAAGCAGGAATAATTGTTAGCCTATCGCTATGTGCAACCAACGAATTTGTGTCTGATGAAAACCTTTTCAATTACATAGAACTTGCTCGTGAAAATGGTGCTCATTTTATAAGGATTCTGGAAGCAAGAAGAGTTGGACGTTTTGAGGGCAAGGACGTGCTGCTTACGAAACATTCCATTGAAACCATCCAGAAGTTTGTTTCTGAAATCAATAGCGAAACAAAATATGCCAATTACCCAATAGTAAATTTTGTTGGATTCCATCAACGAAGAATTGGATGCCATGGGGCGGGCGATAGATACCTATACATTGATGCTAACGGCGACTTCCATGCATGTCCTTTTTGTCAGGGTAAAATGGGCAATGTGCTTGAAACCAGCATTGATGATGCTCGAGCAAATCTGATTAAACGGGGATGCCACTACCTTCCCAAAGTCGGTTCGCGAAATAGCGAGAGTGTCCCTCTTGGAACACGATATTGATAGCTAATGTTAAATACAAATTTCTACTTGCCCCTAGGTACGCAATAGCATGGCAATTACCAGTCAATTTTTAGTGATATAATTCTACCTATTTGTATTTGTTCTCCTCAACCCTAAATGCCACCATTTGCCTTATCAAATCGAAAGGGATTGGTTTGTCTAGAGGAAACTGAACTGAACCTTTACCCTGCTTGTATTTCGACAACTCCTCGCTAAATGCAGCATGTCCCGAGGGAGTGGCATAAAACCCAATATGATTTTTAAATCCTGCAAAGTAAACCAAGGGTTTTCCGTTTGTTTTGTACGACGGCATTTGGTAGGCAAATCCTTCAACCGCATCGGGTGCTTCTTCCCTAATTATCTGCCTGATTTGCAGCAAAATATTTCTCACCTGTTCCGGCGATGAGAGAATGTACCTATCAACTTCGTTCATCAACATTTTTTATACTTATCGTTTAATCCAATTCCCTGAAGAATCATAGGAATTATCTTATCAATTCGAGCCAGTTTGGTTTCCTCCTTTTTTGCCGTTTCGATATGCTCAACATACTCCTTTTGCTTGTAAAAAGTTAGCTGATTAAACGCTTTTTCTATCTCCTTATCACTTTTAAAGGCTTGTTTCAATGCATCGGGAATAATTAGTTCAGCAGTTTTCTCGGGTTTCCAAACCTTTCCCTCGTCCTCATTCTTAATGGCTTCGTAAATATAATCCAGGATCAGCTTTTCATCAATCTCCTCCTTCGATGCAAATCGCCATTGGCGCAAGGCTTTCGTTTTTTCCTCCTGAGCGTTTACAAGAACCTTGTGCTTATCCTCAAGGAAAACCCCATTGTAGAACCACAGCGCAAAGTAGTTTTTAAAACCGTAGTAGCTAACTACATTCTTGCCCTTATGGGTATAAACTTCGGCTCCCCACTTTATGGTCATCTTCAATCCAGTTTTCTGGATTATAGATTTGAGAACGACTAACTCATCCTGCCATTGATCAATATAATTAACTTTATCTTCTTTCATGATTTTTCTTGTTTTCCGTATTTTGATAGTAAAAATTTGATTGTCTCGCCCATAATCCTTTTTAGAGCATCCAATTTAATATCAGATAGTTTCTTTACATAAATGCACGCCTTACCCATTTTAAATTTTCCAAGATCATTTAGCAGATATTCGTGCTCAGGACTTCCTGTATAAACGTAAAGCGAAATAGCGGCTTTGCGGGGCGAAAATCCCACCAAGGGCCAATCTCCCTCCTGACTACTTCGCTCCGATTTGTAGTGGTAGCTTCCAAATCCAATAATGGATGCACCCCACATTTTGGGTTCATGTCCAGTAAAGTCTTGCATCAATTTTAGTAGTTCGAGGCTGTCCTGACGCTTTTGCTCGGTATCGGTAAATGAGTTGATAAACTCAATAACATCCTGGTTGGTTTGTTTTGTTTTTAGTTCGGCCATATGAATGAAGTTTTTTTAAGTGTCTACATAAAATTAATTCGTCTTAAGTGCTCGCTTTCTTTAATGGCTTTCTCAATGCGCGTAAGCCTTGTCTTTTCTTGTTTTGCACTCATTATCCAGCGAAAAATCATTTTTTGGTAGGATTGTGCTTGTATGGTAAAGTAGCTCCAAGCTGTTTTGTTTGCTTTAAATAAGCTTTCATATTTGGTTGAGAGTTTCTGAGGGCTTTCATAGCTGTAACTTTTCGATTTACCAACCTCTCTGCTGTTAAATGCTTGCAATCCTTTTTCTGTCATCAAACCAGCGTTTTTCAGCTCTTCCATTTTATTTAAATTAATAGCACTCCAATTGCTCGACTTCTTTCTAGGGGTAAATCGAATGCAGTAGCTATCATCATCAATTGATCTTCTAACGCTGTCAATCCAGCCAAAACACAAAGCCTGATCAACCGATTGCGACCAGCTCATTGATGGTTTTCCGCTTTTCACTTTATAAAAACCGACCAATAATTCTGTTTCTTTATCGCAGTGTTTTTCTAACCACTGTCTAAATTCATCTTGATTAGGAAAGAATTTCACTTTCATATTCTCACTTTCTCAAAATCTTCTCCATGGTTTTGCCCTTGGCCAATTCATCAATTAGCTTATCGAGATAGCGAATTTGTTGCATTAGCTTATCCTCAATGTTCTCAACCCTAATACCGCAAACTACACCAGTAATTTTTGAAACATTTGGATTTATTTGTGGGGCATTAGCAAAGAAATTTTCAAAATCGGTTTTACTGTCAATGTGCTGTTGCAGGGTTTTTGCATTATACCCTGTTAGCCAAAAAATGATCTTATCAACCTCTTCCTTTGTGCGTCCTTTTTTTTCAGCTTTTTGAATATAGTAAGGGTAAACACCTGCAAAGGACATTCTAAAAATCTTTGTATTAACCATTTTGTTGGATATTATTAATTGAACTCGTTAAGGATTCGATTTCCATATCTTATCGGATGCAGGCAAATACTCGGGTAGTGCTGCAGATCCGTACCACTTATAAAGTTCGGCATCAAGTAAACCTTCCTTAACTGCAGGATCGGTTTGAAGCAGCGATTGGGCCTCCTCGATAGTTGCAACATCTAGAATAAAAATGCCTCTATAGGTATTATCATTTTTCCCAAGCGGTCCTGCAACAACCAACTTTCCTTCATCTACCAATCTTTTGATATTGTCCATGTGCCCTCTAAAACAATCACTTATAAATTTCTTATCGGTGGTTTGGTTAGTGCCCGTTTTTAGAATAACCAGAATATAGTTTTTCATACCGTAATCATCTGCTCGCAACTTCTGGGCTAGTTCGGGGTCATAATTTGGGTTTAAAATGGTTGAATCTCTTTCAAATGCTTGAGTATTTTGCTTTTTCATTTTGTAGGAAAAACCTTTCTGCATGCCATCGGACACCTCAACAAACATTTCGGAGTCGCTTAACTTTTGGTAAACAATCCTTTTGGGAAAGTCGTGATTCGGGTTCTCAAACAAATAAATTTCATCATTTTTTGTGAGCTTAAAGCTGATACCCTTTCCCTGATTCTGATCAACAACAGTAGCGGTATAAGTTATCTCGTTGTTAAAATGCGTAATGTCTAAATATTCAATAACCGCAATATGTCCATTGTTAAATGCATACGAAAAACCTTTCAGGGAATTTTCATTGAGCATATCCCAATGCTCGTAAACCTCCTTGTTCTCCATTTTCCAAGTACCCTGCAAAAAATTTGGGAAATCGGACTGAGCGCTAGCCGAAATTGAAACTAGAAATAGGAGAGTTGCTAAATGTTTTTTCATCGCTACTTGAATTAAGTTACAGTCACAAATAAAGCTATTTATTTGGACATTAAACCCTTAAACTACCACGAAATCCCCTTGCCCCATAGTACGATTCTGCTCCATTGTGGTAAACAAAAACCTTCCCGTAACGTCGATCGCAAAAAAGAGCGCCACCAAGCTTTCGAACATCATCAGGAGTTTTGATCCAACTAGATGTTTTCAGATCAAATTTACCTAATTCTTGAAGTTCTTGATACTGCTCTTCCGTTAAAATTTCGATGCACATGTCAGCAGCCATTTCCAATGCGCTGCTTATAGGTTTATGCTCCTTTCTTGACTCTAATGCTTCGCGATCGTAGCAAAGGCTTCTTCGGCCCTTCGGGCTCTCAGGAGAACAATCAACCATTATATATTCATCTGTAAACTTATCATAGCCAACCACATCGGGCTCACCACCAGTTTGTTCCATTTCGTAAAGCGACCATAGCTTTTCAGCACTTACCTTAAGCTTTGCTTGCACCTTAGCCCATTCAATTCCCTTATGGCGATTCTCATGCTTCTCAAATCGATCTTTTAATACTCCGATAAAACCATCGCGCAGTTTAGCTGATAGCACCTTCCCTGATTTATTCTTCGACATATTTTTAGCAATTGAGCTTACAAGTAAAACAAAAAATATCCCAAAAGGTGCGATGCAAAAATCCTTTAAGTTAACATCAGAATAAAAAAAATCGGCTGGGATTTACTCCAGCCGATTCTCAATCAGTCAATCAGTCAATTTTCTCTGCCTATAAGGCTTCCGATTCAATCCTCGACAAATCCACTTTGGTGGCCACCACCTCGGTGATATAGCGATCCTGACCCAACTTATCTGTGTACTTGCGGGTGTTCAACTTGCCAGTAACGGCAACCAGCATCCCCTTCTTCAGGAATTCAAGTTCCTCATCCCTTTTGCTCTTCCACATTGTAACATTATGCCACGTGGTATTAGTTACCCACTCGCCCTTGGCATTCTTGTAATTCTCGTTTGTTGCCATGCGCATGGTTACAAGTGTACGTCCACTCTCTAAGGTTTTTACCTCGGCATCATGTCCAAGAAATCCCTTAATCTCTACTCTGTTTACTGTTGCTTCCATCGTTGTAAGTTTTTTTAATGGTTAAACATAAAATTGTTGATGCAAAGTAACGATGGCCTTTAAAGATGATTCGGTTATTAAATGGTTATAGTCGGTTAGTATTCGTTTGTTGTCGTTTGCTGGCGTTTATATTATATTATTCCTGTACGTTATGCTTGATCAACGGATAGTATTTATATTTACCCTTATAGTAAAAAAAAATTATTATTTTTATATTCTAGTTTTGACAATGATGGCCAGAGCGAATGGTTATCAGAAAATATATAATCATGACAAAACGATTCCTTATTATTATACTCCTCTTCTTGCCTTTCACCATATTTACTCAAAATAAAATCATCGATAGTCTCGAAACCCTATTACAGAAGCATACGGATATAGACACTAATAGGGTTAATATCCTTAATAAGGCTGCTTACAAACTATTCTCTTCGGATCTCAGTAAAACTTTTCTCTACGCAAGTGAAGCCGATTCACTCTCCGATATTCTCAATTACAAAAAAGGGAAAGCCGAGAGCATTAGAATGTTGGGTATATACTATGATGAAACATCAGATTACACAAAAGCCATGGAATTCTACCAAGAGGCTTTAACAAGATTTACCGAAATAGGAGACAAAACTGGAATGGCAAACAGCTACAATAATATTGGAATAATGCATCGTGTTATAGGCGATAATTCTAGATCGATGGAATACTTCCAAAAGGCTTTTAAGCTTTATGAGGAAACTAACGACAAAAATGGGATGGCAAATTCCAACAATAATATTGGAATTATTTTTCACGATCAAGGCGATTTGCCCAAGGCTTTAAAGTACTATCAAAATTCATTTCGAATTTCTGAAGAGTTAGGAGATATTAGTGGTATATCGAATTCTTACATTAATATTGGCATCATCTATCAAGAACAAAAAGACTACTTACAAGCACTGGAGTGCTTTCAAAAATCTTTGGAAATAGCCGAAAAATTAGGAGACAAAACCAATATCATTCTAATCTGCATCAACGCTGGCTTATTGTATTCGAAAATGGAAATTTACACAAAGGCCACTGAATACTTCCGGAGGGGATTGAAACTTAGCGTTGAAATGGGATCAAAATCGCTTCAGGGGTGGAACTACTATGGATTAGGTTCAATATCCCTAAAGCAAAACAAAATAGATGATGCATATAGATACAGCAAAATTGCATTTGATATTGCCAGCGAGATAGGCGAAGTGGAAGTAATAAAAGAGAACTCCGAAATACTGTCAAAAAGTTGCGCAGCCATGGGCTTGTATAAAGAGGCCTACGAATACCAGCTAATTTTCAAATCCATGAGCGACAGCATTAAGAACGAAGAGATCACCAGAAAAACAATCGGTCTGGAATATGAGTTCAAGTACGAAAGGGAGAAGGAACTTAATAGGGCAGAGCAGGAGAAGATTGAAGCCATACATAAAGAGGAGCTAAAACACCAGATGAAGATACGCAACTACTTTATTGTTGGCTTTGCTCTGGTGCTTATTGTTCTTGCGCTTTTGTTTTACAACTTCATCCAAAAAAGAAAATCAAATCGTCTGCTATTTGCACAGAAAAAAGAAATTGAAGAAAAAAATGAAGAGCTTACTCAACTCAATGAGGAGATTAGAGCACAGAACGATCATCTTGAAAAGATATATACTGAAATCTCTGAGCAAAAAGAGCTTATTGAAAAATCGCATCACCAAATTACTGAGAGCATAAACTATGCGAAGCTCATTCAGAATGCTGTTTTACCCAACAAGGAACTCGTTTCGATGCTCATCCCTGAGCATTTCATTCTTTTTAAACCCTGTGAGATTGTAAGCGGCGATTTCTATTTCATTACTCAACTTAAGCAATACACGCTGATTGCTGCAGCCGATTGCACTGGACATGGAGTTCCTGGTGCATTTATGAGCATGTTGGGCATAGCTTTTCTTAACGAAATTGTTCGTCATAGTGAAATCAAAACATCTGCTCAAGTCTTAACAGAACTACGCAATAAGATCAAACAATCACTTCAGCAAAGCGGTGAAAAGGGAGAACAGCGCGATGGAATGGATATCGCTTTTTGCGCAATTAACATTGAAACCTTGGAGATGAGCTTTGCTGGAGCTCATAATCCCTGCTGGATATTTAGAACCGATGTATCAAAAGCTGACAAGTCGCAATTAATTGTTATCGATGCAGATAAGACGCCCGTAGGGGTTTCTGCAATTGAAAAACAGTTTACTAACTATAAGTTTCAACTTCAAAAAGGGGATACACTTTACCTTTTCACCGATGGTTACCATACTCAATTTGGCGGCGAAAAAAAGGAAAAATATCAAATCAAACGACTTCAAACCAAACTTTCGCAAATTCAGGGTAGAAGATTACCTGAACAGAAACAAATACTGGACAGTGAGTTTGAAAAGTGGAAAGGCGATAATGCACAAACCGATGATGTGCTTGTTCTAGGAGTAAAATTCGTATAGCCTTTTCAATCAAGTCAAAATTTCATTTCTGTAAAAATTAACTATAAAAAACGCTAATCATTAAAGATTTCTGGCTCAGCCCTTTGTCCCTTTAATTTTATTATGTGGAAATTCTGTCGTTTTTTCTTTAACGGAAGTACCTTTTACTGTTAGAATTTTATTTTTTTTGAATACAAAAAAACAATGTTAGTTGAAAACTACTCGCCTAATGCATGGGGAATATTCAATGTGCATAAAAATGTGTTGGAATGATTTAACGATCAGTCGGATAAACACCCTACAATACCACAAATAAATCCTTAGTGGCCGAGTATGAAAGTTACTATTTTGTTAGAGGAGATCGTTGGGAAAGCTATACTGTGCTTGTGAACTGCTATACGAATGATGAGCAAGCCCTCAACAACAAATATCTACATTGGTTTTCGGATTGCTGAATTTTTGCGATGAAAACAACTTTCTAACTAAATTAATTTACTTATCAACCCCATAGAAAACAAATGGTGCCCAGTAGTAGGGTAATTTATACTCACTTCCAAATTCACCCCGGATAAACTTCAATTTTACCTTACCAATGGCCTCAGCAAAGGATATCTTATTAGTAACAACCTCTCTGTAAACATCAACCATGAATTTTTGGGTCGAAATGTCATTCACCTGCCATAGCGATACCGAAAGGGAATTTGCTCCAGCAAGTAGAAAACTCTGTGTAAGCCCAACAATACCTTCGCCTCCGTATATTTTCCCTAACCCCGTTTCGCAGGCCGAGAGGTTTACAAAATCGGCTTGGATATTCAGATCTGCAATCTCCTCGGTTCGCAGGTAGCCATCATCCATTATATCAACTTTTTCCTGTGTTAGCACCAAGGCCGAAAGGTCTGGCACTTCAGGAACGACAACACCATGGGTGGCAAAATGCAAAACCTTGTATTCTTTAAGCTTACCTTGAGTTGAGAGTTCTTTCACATAGGTTTCGCTGACCCTTCGATCAGTGACAAGTTCGGCCCCTTTCATTAGAGCCTCAATTTGCTTAACCTCAGAGAGGGTACCAGGAAGATTCTCCCAATTTCCTATGCCAATTCGGGCATAGAAATCTCTTAGCGACCTCTTGCCCCCAGGCCTGCCGTATAGATCCTTTCTCATGCCTACAACCTGTGCATCCGTTTCGAATTGGTCATCAGTAAATGTTGACTCGTATATGGCACCCCCAAAGGCCAGCATGGGTTTGCGGCCATCGGGATAGCTGCGGGCTGATACCATTCGCTGAACGGTGAGCGACAACGCATAGGAAATGTTGTACTTCTCGGCCATGTACTTACCATCACCATCGATAAGAGTCTCGAAGGGTAAAAAGCCCAGTACTCCATCGGGAACTATGAGCAACTTTTTGCTCCCAGCAATAAGTGATTCTAACGGTTCCAAAATGTGCTTATAGATTCTTTTGCTTACCTCCTGATCGCTTGCATTTGGTTTTTTCAGCGTACTGCGATAGTAGTTAACTATCTCGGCAAATTGATCTTTAGTTCTTAAGTCAACCTGTTCATCCTGCTTCTTAACGACTTTAAAACCTCTTTGATTTTCAAATATTTCTATCATGTCATGCTTGTAGTCTTGGTCAATGCTGCTTACCAATTTTTCTAAAGGTATTCGCTTCCCAACTGCATTATTCTTTGTAATTACGATTGCTGAAATCGATTTCCAAAGCCTATAGTTCACGTTAGCAAAGAGTATAACAACCTGATCGGGTTGGAGTATGGCTTGTACCTCCTTGATGGTAAGTTTCTTGTGAGGCATTCCTCCTTCCGAAAGCATTTCGGTGAGTAGCCGTGTTTTGCTATTCTCAAAAGCCGCTAAGGCTTCCTCCATGTTTCCCTTCAGCATCAAAGCATCAATTAGGGTTCCGTAGGCTTGAATCTGCTTTGCAACGTAATCGCGTTTAATGCTTCCCGTAGCGGTAAGCCTTATATTCTCCAGTATTGAAACTGCCTCGGTTAGGTTTTTGATGGCCTCATCGTATCTCTCCTGATGGATAAACGTAATGCTTAAATCTTTTAAGGTAGAAGCAATATCGGGTCGCATTTTCAACTCACGGTAAATTGACAAGGCTTCAGAATAATACTGCATCGCCTTACTAGAATTTTTTAAATCACTATAGATATTTCCCGCATTACGCAAACCCGTGGCGATACCCAACCTATCATTACCTTTTCTCCAGTACATAAGCACCTCTTCATATTGAGAAAGTGCCAGCTCTGTTTTACCCATTTCTGAGTAAGCCAAAGCCAAGTTGTTGGTCATGGTAACAATTCCATCGGAATCGTTTTCTTTTTCAGCAATATCCTTCGCTTGACTGTACATCTGAATGGCCAACTCCACCTTATTCTCCAGCAATTCAAGATACCCCAAGCTGTTAAGGGCATGAGAAATTGACTTTTGATGTCCAATTTTTTTGGCCTTGTCATGGGCACTATTATACTGCTGCCGTGCATCCCAATTTTTACCCCATAAAAGGTAAACATCTCCTTTCTTGATGGTTGTAAATATCTCATCGAGCTTATTGGCGGTAAGCAGATTGGCATCGTACAGCGCTTGCTCCTGACCCTTAAAGCTCTCGCTGATGTATTTATATTCGCCCGATTCGATTTTTCGGTTCATGTCGAGCGATTTGTTATAGAACTCCAATGCCTTATCATACTTTCCCCATTTGCTGTATAAGGTACCTATCTGGGTGTAGGTTTTGTATGTAAGCATGTGGATTTTATTGCTTTCGCTAATACCAAGCACCCTATTGTACTGCTCCAAACCCTTTTCGAACTGGTAATTATGCACAAACAGATCGCCAAGCAGTGAATACGACATGGACTCATAATTAAGACTTCCCATTTCCTGGGCAATCTCGGTTGTTTGGAAAAATACCATCATGGCATTCACCTTATCACCCATTTTTTTGTATGCATTTCCAACAAGCGGCAAGGCCATAAGCACAACATCATCATCTATTGATTCCTTCTTAATGATCTTCCTGATCATTTCATAGTCCTGTACCACAGCGCCAATATCTCCTAGCATATCGTTGAAAATAATACGATTACTGATAACCGAGGCAATCATCTGATCATTCGCAGTATCCTTAATTTTCTCGTACCATTCATTGGCTATTTTCAGCCCCTTAACGGGATCTTTAGCCAGGTAGGCATCTTCGCAGGCGGTTCGCACGTTGTTATTCTGCGCAATTATTCCCTTAAGCCTTGCTATTTCAACATCCCACTCCTTTTTATAGGCATTGGCTTTTTCGATATTCTTCAGTTCGGTATGGGTATGGTAAAGGAACTCGAGCCGGTAAGCAAGGGCTTCGCCCTTGGCCAGCTTGCGCTCAATGGCAAGGGTTTTCTCGTAAAGAGGGACAACCTTATCGAATTGATTCAAATCGAAGTAGCAGCTACCGGCGCCCCAGTAGCACAGCGATATTTTGCTCTGGCGTGGCGAGGGTGTTTTCTCCTCTGCCTCAGCAGCCTGGATGTATTTTAGCGCAGCATCTGTCCACTTATTTTCTTGCTTAAGAGCCCTTCCCTCCTTCTGTAGCCGGTTGGAAATGGGATAGTACTTTGCTCCTCCATTGTAGTAGTCGGCAACCCATTTCTTCCATGCGGTGGCATCGGAGCGGAAGTTCTCGCTGATAAAAAGATCCAGATCGGCTAATACCGCATTCTGGTACTGCTCATCGGTTTCCATTAGCAGAAACACCTTTTTATAAGTTTCCTTTGCCTCATCCTGCATTCCATTCAGGTAGTAGGCATTGGCCAGGTTGAGAGTTAATGGGAATAGCTCATCATCAACCTTTAAGCCCTCACGAAGAACGCGAAGGGCCATATCGAACCTACGTTCGAGCATATTAACCCACGCCAAATCGTTGTATATGTGTGCTTGATCGGGTCGAAGCTGCAGGGCCATCTCCAAATCTGCAATGGCTTTGAGGTAATCCTTGCTGTAAACATGCGCAACGCCACGGTAATAGTAGGCCTCATCGACATACTCTTCACCTATGCTGATAATTTCAGTAAGTTTTTCGATGGCTTTTGGCATATTTCTCTGCTGAAAATACTGCTGTACCTCGTCTAGGGGATTGCCTGTTGATGGGGTTGGCAAGGGTTTTTGAGTGTATGATGGCTCCTCCGTTTTTTTTGCTTGGGTGGAAGCAACGGGTTGACTGGATAATGGAAAAGTTCCGGTTCCTGTTCCGCCATAAATATTCCTTATCACTTTGCCCGATTGCACATTGAGGAGAATTACTTTTCCCTTAGCATTACAAGCAAATTTAGTGTCGTTGGCATAGAATACTCCATGCGCATAATAAGTATTCAATCCACCTAAACTAACTGTTTCCCAAGTGTTTGTTTTCCATACTGTAAAATAATGATTTTCATCACTTTCCTTTTCAAATGTAATAAGGAAGTTTCCCGAATCGCTTAGTCTAAAATCATCGCATTTGATTTCTTTTTTGGGTTTAGTATTTCTAGTAGCAATAATTTTCCCATCCTGAGTTGCCTGCCAGGCATAAGCCACTCCTTTCCAGCTATGACCAACTACCAAACCATTTTTAGCAACTCTGATAAGCTGTGGAACATGTTCAGAGACAAGGTTCCCAACAACTTTCCCTTTGGCTGTGTTATATATAACCAAAGAACTTGGCTCTCCCTTGCCTGATTTATTGTCATTGTAGTAAACTATATGGTCTTCAACCGGCATACAATGGACCGAATTTGTTGCTAAAGGCAGAGTTTTGAATCCGCAGCTACTTCCATCGCTAACATTGAACATACCAAGCATTTGGTTCTCAACCATGGCCATTTTTTGGTTTTGAAAATCGAATGAAGCCCGTTCAACCTTCCCTGTATTATTCTTTTGCCATATTCTTGAACCTGTCTGTGCTTCGTAAAGAGCTGTTATCCCTTCCTTATGATTTGTATAAAAAATATACCTACCATCCTTACTCACAGCGCAGTACTGGTTATATGCAAAATCATAAGTATATGTAACTAAATCATTCTCCATATCTACTAAAAAAAGATTAGGCTTTTCGGAACCCGACCAGACTAATGCTCGATTGGTTTCGGAATAAACATAAAGTGGTTCAGCGTCAAATTTGAAAATGCCCTTTTGCTGATCGACCTGGGAATATGATAGATTGCTCAAAACCAGCAATCCAAAAAGAAGGGTAAGTGGCTTCATGGCTTATGTTTTTACTGGGTTTAGTAATAAACACAATATTTCAAAAGGCGAAACAACTATAAACAAAGTTAATAAAGAGAACTAAAAGGCAAGGCACTGATTAAGTTTTTCTTACTGGTTTCCATAAATTAACTCAAGTGTTATTTTGGTTAAACAGTAACTCAATGCTGTATATCAAAAATCTTGATATCGATATACCATTGCATATTGCAATTATACTGTTTCGTATAAAAAAAATTTCCTTTGGTTATAACTTTCGGTTTTTCTACTGCCTCCAATGCGTTATCATCTATACTAATCCATAACATAAGATATTGCTTTCCAACTTCATTATGATATCAGAACGACTACAATGTTCTCTGAAAACTGGCTTTTAAATTAATAATATCTCATTTTTCCATCAAAGCATTTAGCAACAAGGTTGCTGGTTAATTTTTTTTTTTAATTTTACTTTTAGCATCAAACAAAATTGAATGAAGGGAATTATTGCTAAATTAATTATGATTACGGTTTTTGGCTCTTCTTCCCTTGCCACAAACATCGACTCATTACAGCTTTTACTAAGCAAATTGCCCCTAAAAAATCAACTGACCCATATAAATGGCCTGTCTTACAACCTGATTGTTTCGCAAAGCCAAAAGGTAATTCCCATTCTTAGAAAATACGAGAGTATCGCCACTGAACTGAATGACAAAGAAACTTTAGCTAGAATCTACGATAACCTTAGTCTGGCATACTACTACAGCGGCAAGTACGATGAGAACCTAAAGTACGGGTTAAAAGCCATTGCCCTTTACGATAGCATAGGTGATAAAAAGAAATTAGGCAATATGTACGGCGAGCTGGGCTACCAAATGAAACGCAGGGATTTACCCAAGGCATTTGAGCTGATGAGGAGGGGAAAGCAGATTCTGGAGGATCTGAAAAAAATCGACCCATTGTCCAGCTTATACAACAATTACGGCGTACTCCACGAGATGAGTTACCAGCTCGATAGCGCAACGTTCTATTACCGTATGTCATTGTCAGCCAAAAGGATGCTAAACGACAGCTTGGGCATTCCCTACAGCCTTAACAACATCGCAGCAGTGAAGCAGATGCAGCAGCAATACGATTCTGCCCTTTTCTACCTGCACGAATCAACAAGAATTCGAGAGATAAAAAACGATGCTATTGGACTTGCCGAGAACTACCAGCAATACGGACAAGTTTATGCTGCAAAAGGTAATTACAGCAAATCTGACGAATACTTCCAAATGTCATTGCATCTTGCTCTAAAGCATGGATACGTGCTATTGGCCCAAAATCTTTACAAAGATTTATCGAAGCTCCACGAAGAAAAGGGCGATTACATCAAAGCGTTGAACTACTATAAGCTGCATAAGCATTTTCAGGATAGCATCATCAACCTCGAAACAAACCGAACCATTGCCGATTTGCAGGTGCGATTCGAAACCGAGGAGAAGGAGAAAGCTCTACTTGAGGAGAGGGCAGCAAAAGCGCAGGCAGAACTTACAGCCAGCATCCGGCAGAAATGGATTTGGGGAATTATGCTGTTAAGCGGAATAGTTGTACTGTCCATTCTTATTGTAATGCAGCGAAATAATCGAAAAGCGCAGGAGGAAAAGGATAAAGCAGTTATACTGGAACAGGAGAAAGGCTTAGCGGCAATAATCAACGCCCAGGAGGAGGAACGCATCCGCGTGGCCAAGGAGCTGCACGATGGAGTTGGACAGCAAATAGGCGCAGTATCGCTGAATTTTCAGGCATTAGCTAAAAAGGTTGGCGTAATTACCCCAGAGCTGACTCCTGATTTTGAAAAAATCAAAAGGATGATTCACGATACAGGCTCCGATATCCGATCCGTTTCGCACCAAATGATGCCAAAGGCTCTTACTGCTTTTGGACTGGTTGATGCGTTGGAGGATATGGTTGATAAAAGTCTCACCAGCATTGGAGTAGAATGTAAATTTGAGCATCGAAAAATGGAGGAACGCTTGCCGCAAACTGTGGAAATTGGTCTTTTTAGGATTGCCCAGGAGCTGGTCAACAATATCATCAAGCACGCCAATGCCACCAAAGTAGAAATCAACCTTGTTAGGAACGAGCAGGATTGTACGTTAACCATTGCCGATAATGGAAGAGGATTTGAAGATACAAAATCCGATGGCATTGGCATGCTCAGCATCACCAGTCGCGTAAACGCCCTCAGGGGCGAATTCCACATCGAATCGGAGGTTGGCAGCGGAACAAGGGCGATTGTGAGGGTGAAAACCCATTAAAAAGAATGTAAAACTTGCAATATAGAAATTCCAATGTAGAACAGATTAAGGGGTGATTTCTACCCTTATACATTTTACATTTTGAATTTTACATTTACATTTGTTTTATTGTTCCATCAGAATGACAAACAACACAAAATTCTCCGTCCTCCTTGCCGACGACCACGAGATCATGCTCGATGGCCTTTCGGCCATAATCAATGCCGAGCCAACCCTGCAGGTAATTGATGTTGCCCGCAACGGGAGCGAACTGGTTGTTAAGTACGAGCAGCTCAAGCCCGAAATCTGCATTGTTGATCTGGATATGCCCATTATGAATGGTTTGCAGGCATCGGAATTGCTACTAAAAAAATACGAGGGAATCAAAATAATCATTCTCACCATGCACAAGGAGAACAGTATAATAAAACGCATTAAGTGCATGGGGGTCAAAGGATACGTGCTTAAAACCTGCGATAGCGATGAGCTGCTCTTTGCCATTAAACATGTACTTAAGGGCAAAACCTACTACTCCGAAGAGATTATTAGCGAAGAGTTTTCTGCTCAAGAAACCGAATCCTCAGAAATGGCCAAAATATCTCAGCTAACAAAACGAGAACTCGAAATCGTTAAACTCCTCTGCGATGGGCTATCAAATACCAAAATCGCCGAGAGACTATTTCTAAGCCCTAGCACAGTGGATAATCACCGCACCAACATTATGCGCAAGCTAGATGTGCACAATGTAGTTGAACTTACACGGTTTTGTTTGAATAACAGATTATTATAGAATTCTTTAGTCCATCTAAAAAGAATCAGCTAAAATTTCTTACCATTAATTATCATTCTTCATTCGATATTAGATATTAAATATTCATATTATAGGGTTATCACCCCATAAAAATCCCCGAATTACACCATTGCTTCATGTGTCCTTCTCGTCTCATCTTTGCAGTACAACAGTGTTAAACTATTTACTAACCTAAACTTTACTGCAATGAAAACACAAATTATTACGGCAGCATTAGTCTGGGCAATTGCATTTGGAGCAATAGCCCAAAAAAACTTTTCGGAACTGAATGCCCTTGACGACAAAAAGTTCGATAAAAATGTCAGGGAGTGGACTATCCGCAAACCCGATTTAAAGGGAGGATCCGGACTGTTCCCCGATTTGGCAAAAACCCCAATTAAAAAGGTTACGCTGGTAGCTTTTACCGTTTACTCCCCCGATCCCATTGGGAAAACAACTACAAACAAGGCTTTAAGCGAGGAGGGTTTGAAACATTTTGTGGCAAAAATGTATGAGTCGAATCTTCCGGTTTTGCAACAGGAGTTCTCGAATGCTGGTATCGAATTGATAACCATTGAGAATATGACCGATGAGCAGAAATCAATCCTGTCTGACTTTGCATCAACCAAATGGATGGAACGTGTATCAAAAAGCGAGAAACCCGAATATAAATCAAACTTTCTGGGCTACGAGGAAACTAGCCGTAAAACAGGAGTTGCCATGCAGGGGTACCGAAACTGGCGTTTGGGCTTCGCCGAATTTAGCATGGTTTGGCTCAGCGAACCCATGTACGATTTGGCCAAAGCGCTGGGAGTTGATGCGGTGGTTTATGTAAACCACAGGTTATCAATGGACGGAAAACTCTTTGCAAACCAAACTATAATATCCATAACCGGTTGCGTTAACTCCGTAACTGGCGGACAAAAGAAAACGCTTACTGCACGGGGATTGCCCGTAACGCAAATCGGCATCGACTACCCAAAACCCATTCAAATTGCTACTTTCAAGAAAAAGGATATCGAAAGCGAAGACTACGAAGGGTTTGACCAATTTGTTGGCCGTTTAACCAGGAAAATGCTAAACAGCCTAAATGCAAGGACAGAGGAGATGAAGGCTGGAAAATACTAGCAGGAATTGTGAAAGGGGTGGTAAAAATTGTAACTGCCCCTTTTTATGTTCGCTTATTCCAGTAAATTCAAACAACCGGTTTCTAATTCTTAAAAAATATTCCCATGAAAAAATTAATCACCACTATATTCGTTTTGTTGATTTCGTCAATCTACACTTTTTGCCAGCTAAACCAGGAAGGTTTTACCATTGGCGGGCAGCTAAGCAAGAGCTACGTTAAGCCAGCATACGGATCTACCTTCAAGGATAATTTCAATTATATCAACCTCGATATTCGCTACTACGGGGTTAGCGAACACTTTGCAGGCATGGTGGATGCAACCGGCGCAGCCGATCTTGTAATAATGCTCGGAATGGTGCTGGCTGGGAAAAAGGATTTTGAACTGACAGGAAAAATGAATAAGATCCAGGAATACGCAGGTGCCAATGCCAAAGCCTGGGGTGCAGATTGGTCATATTTTCAAGCCAATATGGCCTGGGGGGCTGAAGGGATTTACATCGGAGGAGATTTTGATATGGGATCTATTGGGGTTACCAAAATGCAGAATACAGCAGATTTTTCGGCTCAGCCAAATGGCGATGGTTACATCGCAGTGGGAGGGGTAGTTTACCTTATCAACAAGATGATGCGCTCGTCGCTAAGGATTGATAAATTGTGGCTTGGAAGATACTCCACCCAAAAAGGCATGGCATTGGTTCTCGAGAGTGATGTGGCCCTAAGCAAATACTTCTATGCCGGGGTTTACTATAAGTTCAAGCGGTTTAAGGATGGTGGCGAAGGAAGGCCAAGGTTTGCGGTAAATACTTTTGGCATTAGAACCGGAATTTGGATTGGATTGTAATAAAACCTACCAAGTCAAGGTTTAACTTTAAGTCAAGCCTTGACTTACAAACAAATCAAACAAACTCGCCAACAGGAGCCAGTGAACCAATCCTCTTTTCTACTGATATTTGGGCAGGGAGCAAACCTCACAAGCAGATTGAAGTTGCATCGTAACGAAAAATCCAATATTGGTTTTACCAATCGATGGTTGTAAATAGCACTGTTGGCATTATTTACCGCTTCGTTTTTATCTGTAAATATGAGGGTTACACCTGCCCAACCTTTCATTCATTCAAATTTCCCTTGTCCTAAATCTAAAATACTTCGCAAAATTTGAAGAAATAACGATTGATATAAAGCTTACTATCATTATTTTCATTGACATCATTGCTTTTTAAACTATCAATTGCAAATACAGTTTACTAAGAACAAAAACCACTATGGAAAGGAAGGATATGGAGTTCGATTTAGGGTGTGATGGCTATTGAATAGCATACCCTTCCTCCTACCAGCGAACTAGGGTAATGTTAGGCAGGTTGGGCAATAAATTTAGCATTCTGTAATTTTTTTTTTTTATTCTTCCATTATTTAGACTTGTTTGCGTATAAGTAGTTGATTGTGATCATGGTGTGAATTATTAATCTGGACCAGATTATTAAATAAGCAACTATCTAGACTATAGGAAAAACCATATTCCAAAAGTGGTTACTCTTTTCCTGATAAACACAATTTCAGTATTTAGATTACATAGCACAATTATGCTTAAATGTCCAATTTTTTAGGTTTCATTGCTTTTGTCACTAGCATGTGTATCTCTAGATATAGTCGGGTAATGGGATAGGAGGTTTTCATACAAGTAGCATGGTAAAATCATTTCAATTTTTATTGCAAGAATTGTTCATCACACTATCTTTGTAAACAACCAAGTATGAAAACCATATAGTTATGGCATTCCAGATACCCGAAATTACTTCTACGTCAATTTTTGATTACACCATACGCAAGGCAGTTCCTGGTGACTGCGCTCTGGTGATGAATTTTATCAAGCAGCTGGCTATTTACGAGAGGATGATTGATGAAGTGGTGGCCACTGAGCAGACCCTGAACCAGTACCTGTTTGCCTATCCACCCTTTGCACATGTGGTAATTGGGGAGTACAGGGGCGAACCTGTTGGTTTTGCCCTATTCTTCACCAACTTCTCAACCTTTCTGGGGCGACCGGGGATATATCTTGAGGATCTGTTTGTATTACCCGAGCATAGGGGCAAGGGTTTTGGCAAAACGCTTCTGGCCTTTCTGTCCAAGCTAGTTGTGGATAATGGCTTTGGAAGGGTGGAGTGGTCGGTGCTAAACTGGAACCAGCCCGCAATCGATGTTTACAAGAGCATTGGAGCCAACACAATGGACGAATGGTCTGTTTTTCGCCTTTCTGACAGCAATTTGCAGTCGATGGCAAAATTGATTTAATTTTTTTTGGAATACTTTTTGGAACAATCAACCATCCAACCAATCAACCAATCATTCTACCATGAACTTAGCAAACAAAATTCTCACAGCTCTATCCCTTGTCTTACTATCATTTACTGCTGTTGCTCAATCTCCCGACTGGGCTGATGCCAAATCTCGTAGGTTAAGGTTTAGCGATGCCGAGTACATCGTTGGATTTGCTTCCGAGCCAAACTCCCAGAAGGAGAATCCGGCAGATCTGCTAGCTCGACTAGAGAACTACGCCAAGGGCCAGCTGGTTGAGTACATTCAGGTTACCATACGCAGTGAGACCGAGTTACGTATAACTGAAACCAGTAATAAGTTCCAACAGAACTATAAGAGCATGAACTCCAGCTCATCTAACCTTAGCCTTACAGGACTTAAAGTTGAAACTGAATACGATCAGAAAGGAAAAACAGGTTATGCCATAGCCTATGCCAAGCGGAGCGATCTCCTTAGCTACTACCAGGCGACTGTAATAAGTAGCCTTCATAATGCTGAGGTTAAGATCAAATCGGCGCAGCAGGCCATGAATTCGGGCAATGGGGAGCAAGCCCTTAAAATGTCATTGGAGGCCATTTCACTTGTAACCCCTGTTGAGCAGGCTCAAAGCGTAATATTTGCCCTGCGCAGGGGTTCGGCTACCGACGACGAAACTCAGATGACTCGTCTAAACAAGGTCAAAACAGACATTGAGGAGATTATGCGCCAGGTTCAGCGTAGCAGCGGCAACACCATCGACGACATCAGCTTTTTTCTGGCTCGTGGCCTGATGCTGCAAACCGGAAAACTTACAACTCCGGTTTCCCTCTCAAACTTTACCTATCAGGATACTAAAATCGGGAGCGAACTCTCCAACCGTTTAAACCAAACACTTGCATCCAAGCTGGTTGAGAATGGTTACCAGGTAACCACTTTGGGAGCAAAGTCCGAGGGCCTTGTGCTCACTGGTACATATTGGAAAGAGCCTTCGGACCTGAAACTGATTGCCTCGCTCAAGAAAACTGATGGTAGCCTGGTGGCAACCGCCGAAGCATTTCTCCCGCTGGCATGGGTTAAGGGAAGCGGAGTGAAATATTTACCCGAAAATTTCGAGGAGGCATTCTCCCGTATGCGGGTTTTCAACAGGGATGAGGTGGTGAAAGGCGATCTGAATGTTGAAATTTGGACAAACAAAGGCGACGAAAATCTTGTTTACACCGAAGGCGAAAAGCTTAAGTTTTTTGTGAGGGCTAACAAGGAGTGTTACATCCGAATGATTTACCATTTGGCCGATAACCAGTCGGTTCTCTTGATGGACAACTACTACGTTGCTGCCCACATGGCCAACAAGGTGATTGAACTGCCCGATGAGTTTGAGTGCGCCGAGCCCTTTGGAGTCGAAACCCTGCAGGTAAACGCCCAAAGTTTACCTTTCGATGAGCTTAGAACTAAAGAAGTTGACGGGTATAAGTTTATCGAAGAGTCGCTAAACGACATTATTCTGGGAACAAGGGGCTTTAAAAGGGTTGACGACAAGCCTATGGACAGGGCTGAAAAACGGATTGTGTTTACCACTATGGCCAGATGATATAATTTTCTATAAAAAGAAGGAGAAGCAATCCCTATCCCCTTTATTAGGAAATTGCTTCTCCCTCTCCTCACTTGGAGCATTCTTCAAGCTTTCATACATTCTCTCCCTACATAACGAAGGGATCACTAATGCAAAAGTAAATCAATACAGATACTACAATTCAGGTGCAACCTGCTCCACTTTTTGTGCAATAATCTCAGTGATGTAACGATCCTTACCCTCCTTATCAGTGTACTTCCGAGTGTTCAGTTTGCCGGTAACGGCAACCAGCATTCCCTTTTTTAGGAAATTAAAATTTTCGTCCTTGCCATTCTTCCACAGGGATACGTTATGCCATGTAGTGTTATCCACCCACTCGCCTTTTGCATTCTTGTAACTCTCGCTGGTGGCCACGCTAAAGCTGATAAGCGTGCGTCCGCTCTCGAAGTTCTTCTCCTCTGCATCGCGTCCAAGGAATCCCTTAATCTCTACTCTGTTTACTGTTGCTTCCATCGTTGTAAGTTTTTAAAATGGTTAAACATGAATTTGATAGTGCAAAGTAACGATGCGCTCAGTGGTCGATTCGGTTATTAAATGGGTATAGTCGTTTAACATTCGTTTGTTGTCGTTTGAAATTATTTTTATCTTTGTTTTTCAGAAACAAAAAAAATTGAATGATGACAGAAAGCTCAACCCGCACCTGCCCAGAATGTGGTGATAAGATCACTGGGAGAGTGGACAAGAAGTTCTGCTCCGACCAATGCCGTAATACATACAACAACCGCCTTAACAGCGATGCCAGCAACTTGGTCAGGAATATCAACAATACCCTAAGGAAAAATCGCAGGGTGCTACAGGAGCTGAATAAACAATCGGGCAAAACCATGGTAAACAAGGATACTCTTCTAACCAACGGTTTCAACTTCTCCTATCATACCCATACCTATACCACAAAGAAGGGTGCTGTTTACGTGTTTTGCTACGAACAGGGATACCTTTTTCTGGAGGACAAAAACATGTACCTGCTGGTTACCCAAAGGGACGAGGAGGAGTAAATTGGCTAACTTGCTAGGCTAATGTTTCACAAAGTGCTATTTAGCTGTAAGTATTTCAATAGCTTTTTCAAGAATGGCATCTCTACCAATCAGCACATCCTTATCGGATATCCAAATGGGTATGTCTGGGGGTAACATGGATAATACTAGAATAAAATCTTTAATCATACTAGATAAGTTCAATTATTATTGGTTTTTTTTAAATTGGAAGCTAAAAGATGTTCTAACTACTTCTATACCGTTTGAAAACGATGTTGTAAACGGCCATGAAGAAGTACTTAAAATCGGTCCAGAATGGATGTTTGAGGTATGCATCCAAATACTTGTGCTCCGAAGCCATGATCTCATCAAGGGTACTGGGTTTGTCAACGTAGAACGGTGGTATTAATCCTGGTCGGGTTTTAATTCTTTTCTCCTGAAGTTCTTTGGTGTAGAGACTGAAATATTGCTTGCTTAACGGTCGTACGCCAACCAGCTTCAAATCGCCCTTAAACCAGTTGATCAGCATGGGGAGTTCATCAATCCAAAGCCTTCTCATAATATGCCCAAGGGTTGACACCCTAAAGTCATCCTTAAACTTCCCGCCCTCGTCTAACTTATGCTTTTGGTAAACATATTCCTGAAGGTATTCTGCATAGGGATGCATGGTTCGCATTTTGTATACCTTAATTTCCTTCCCACCCTTCCCTATTCGTCTTAACTTCACAAGTGGACCATAGGTGGCCTCCAAATCGTACGCAGGTTGCTTAACCTTTCGGCTAATAACGTAAAGATGATTCTCAATGAACTGCTCATCCAACACCTCAAAACCACAGGAGTATAGTCTCCCCAAAACCTCGGCTCGGGTAATTACCCGATTTTGCCCTCGGGTTAAAAAGAAATAGATTCCTTTAGTAAGGGTAAATTTCGGAAAAACCCGCTTAATAATGTAATCAATAGTGTAGAAAATATAATTTATTGCTGGTGGAAACTTTTTTAATATTCTTGCTTTTCTAAGATTCTTTGTCTCGACCAAACAAACAAAAATTCCACCCTTGGGAAGTTTTGCGTTAACAGACTCGAAGAACTTGTTTATCCATCGGATATCATTAACCCTTTTCAGGTTGGCAATGGTATGGAAAAAATTCGAGGGTTGATTATCGATGTTAAACTTTGTGGTTGTCGATACAATTAGTGTCGACTCTAACGAAAGATTTAGGTTTGTATTGAAGTATCGGTAAACATTTTCACCCAACTCCTCAAGTATCGCCTGTTTTACCGCTTTTCTTCGTGCTTCGCTTATTGTTTTTTCAGTATCAACTTTATATTGGAACTCTTCAACAGGCTTTGATTTCTTTACCTTTATTTTCTCTTCGGGTAAAACCTTGCTTTGCTTTATCAGATACCATGAGCCAAACACGATGAACTCCAAAACGGTAGCAAAGCCAATGGTGCCAAACACAATCACACGTGAAAAGCGGTAAAAATACAATAGGAACATCAACCATGTTGCTATGGCCAATGCAATAAGATTGCTTACGATAATTTTCTTAACCTGAGGTTGAAACTCCCTCCCTTCGGTTGAATACTTTCCAAAGCTTAACGAGACGACAATCCATATGGCACTGAACACCAAAAATGAATATTTATAGTTTTCAAGGTAATTATCTAAAGGGCCAGGTTTAAACCAATTGCTAATGCAGAATGCTAAGAAAAGTAGCAAAAGATCGATGATAATGAGAAAAATCCTTCGGCTCATCGTGTGATAATGAAATGTTATGCTAAGTTAAACTTTTCATTTACCATTTCAAAACAGAAACAGCAAGATCGCTCTAATTATCATTTTATATGAAGAAAAAACAATCCAATTTATAAGAATCCTTTTCTTGGATCTCCTTTAACTCTAAAAATGTTAGCTTGTCTAAATCGCTCTGAATACACTTTTTAAAGATTCTATTCTTCGCAAAATATTCTGCCAAATATTCCTGCTCTGTTTGTCCTGGTGTGGGAATAAGTAGCGCATTTCTACCTAGCGCTAATAGATCCATTACTGTGCTGTATCCAGAGCGACAGATAACAAATTTTGCAGAAAGTATTGCATTAGCCATTTCTCCATCGGGTAAATGGGGTGCAAGTGTAGCCATTCCTTTAACCTGTCCATTACTTTCAAGAGGTAACCCCTGAATAATTAGAGTCTTGAGGTTTAAGCGATTGGCTATATCAACCAATTCGCTTTCAAATATATCCCTGTGAGGGGGTGGTCCCGAAACAATGGCTACCAAATCCCACGTAGTTATTACCTCAACTGGTTTATGTCCATAAAATCTTGAAAGAAGCCCAATAAATTTAATCTTTCCGGGTAAGCGATTTGGTTGTGATAATTCGCCCGAAAGGCGAAATCCCTCTGGATTATCGGGAACCCAGCACTCTGTAAATCGATTGGCATACCTTAAAACATACCATTCGCCAATGGATTCAAACCAGTGAAATGGCTTTGGGAATACTATATGTAACTGATGTGTAATTAAAACCGAAGGAATTTCCTCTGAGTAAAGTCCATATCTATTATCGGATATCACAAGATCTATCTTATGCTGATTTATGATCTTCTGCAATTCCCTGTTTTCTGAAATGGTTCTTTTAATAACCTTCAGCGCAATTACAAAAAGTGAAAAAAAAGACCCTTTTTTCGAAAACCTAACAGAGATTGAAGGAAAATAAATGCTTTGATTTTTAGGAAAACGAATATTCAGCAACGTTAACGACGATTCGTCGCCTGCAAATATAACGGTACAACCCCTTTTGATAAGATGCGAAATAATTGGTATTACACGGGAGGCATGCCCCAACCCCCAGCCTAAAGGGCAGATCAGCACTCTTTCGGTTCCCTTAATGGCAATCATCAGCCCGAGACTTGTGCAGATATTCCCAAGGCTCTTACCCTTTGCGCAATGGACTCAAGCTCACTTTGAGGTACTTTATGTAGGGTATCAATGGGTGTATCGCGGGCAATGGTGTACACCATAACATCGTTGGGTTTAAGTTCGTCAACAATCTGGAGCCATAGCGTTAGCTCCTCCGGAGTAGTATTATCAACGGGTTTACCGTTAATAGTTCCCCTAACGAAAAGGGTTTGCAGCGTAAAGTTGCCATTAAATTGCTTGAGATGGTCAATAACCTGCTTGGCAGTTATGGGTTTCTTGGGCTGGTTAAGCAGCTGAATGGTTGAATCGAAACCCGAATCGAGCTTGAGAATATTTTGATCGACCCGTTTAAGGGCTTCAACAACTTTCGATTTATGAAGCATTGTAGAATTTGATAAAACGGCAATACGAGCTTCGGGAAAATACTTATCACGCAGTGTAATGGTATCATCAATAATCCCTGAAAAATTGGGGTGAATGGTTGGCTCACCATTACCAGCAAAGGTGATCACATCAAGTGCATTGCCATCTGCTTTCATACGTTCAAGGCGGTTTTGCATTTGTTCTTTCACCTCCACTCGGGATGGCAATTTGCTGCTTTTTGCGCTCATTGTCCAACCACACTCACAGTAGATACAGTCGAAGTTGCAAATTTTTGCATCGGAGGGCAGCAGGTTTACCCCCAGCGAAACACCCAGCCTACGACTGCGCACGGGTCCAAATATTATCTCATCGAAAAGAAAGGTTCCCATTGATAATGATTAATGGCCGTAAAGGTAGGAAAAGTTTGGATGAGAAGTGTCCGTAGTTAAATGCTTGTAAACACTCACAAGCAAAAAAACAACGGCTGAAACGTTAACTTCAGCCGTTTTCTACACACTAAAATCTACCCTAAAATCGTCTTATAGCTCGTACCCTATATGTGTTATTTTTAGAAAAACCGCCAGTACTTCCATTTGCAAGAGCAGTTAACTAAAAAGCCTTAACTGCACGTACACTATAAACAACATGCTTGGCGGTGAAGTAAGTTACGGGAGCATTGATACCTGTTGCGAAGTAAAAACAGAAGGCACCTCCTGAACCATACTCCGTACTACTCCAATAGTAGGCTGTACTTGACAATAAGGTAGAGCCTATTGAACGTGAGGTTTTATTTACATGGTAACGGTTTTGCCAAAGCAAAGTTAGTTCATCTATCGAAGGCAAATACCACCCTGCTCCATGGCTGGTTGCCCAATCTTTGGCAGGGCTATTAGCCATAAGACCTGTGTTATAAGCACCATCCTCTGATCTGTCTGCATTTACCAAATAACTTGTGTTCTGCCATTTGGCTGTTGTTTCAGTTTTGGAAACCACCAAACCGTGCTGCTGGCCATCGCTGCCAATATATAAGTAATAAATAATACCATCAAGGTATTCCTGCCCCAGGTATAGGGTATGAGAACTTGCTATTGTTTGGTTTGGGTAGGTACCCGTAACGGAAATGCCTGTACCGGCTGTAATATTTACGTTTTGCAAATCATCAAGTTTTGTTTTGTCGGTACTACTCATAAAACCGTCTTCTTCATCGGTCGCTGTTGCGTGGGTGTGGGTTTCAGCTGCATAATTGGGTGTATATTTTTCCCACTTTTCGGAGGTTGCGTTGTAGCGTAGCAGGTCGCCATCGACAGGGTCGGAAATGCTAAAAGTTGCGATGTAGGTTGGATCGGCCTCGGAGGTAAGGTAACCCCCTTCGGAGTGATCGCCCCAGCCGTAGGCTTCGTTCCAATTTGTAATATCGGTATTTGCAATACCCGAAGCAGCCGATGCGTTAAAATCGGGATCATTCTCAGTGAGCAAGTAGTCCTGCAAATCTGCAATCTGGCTTTCTGTGATTTGAATGCCGGTAGACCTATCCCACACTGAAAATTCTGGATCGGTTTCGGAGCTAATGTAACCCTCATCGGAATGATCGCCCCAGCTATAGGCTGTGTTCCAGTTGGATATATCATCGGATGCTATGCCCGAAGCAACTGATGCGTTGAAATTGGGATCGCTCTCGGCGAGCAGGTAGTCCTGCAAATCCATTATCTGGTTTTCGGTAATCTCAATGCCAGTTGACTTGTCCCATGATAAAAATACTGGATCGGCCTCGAAAGTAAGGTATCCCTCCGCTGAGTGATCGCCCCAACCGTAAGCTTCATTCCAGTTGGTAACATTTTCCGAAGCAATTCCCGAAGCAACTGATGCGTTGAAATCGGGATCGCTCTCGGCGAGAAGGTAGTCCTGCAAATCAGTTATCTGGCTTTCGGTAATCTGAATGCCAGTTGACTTGTCCCATGATAAAAATGCTGGATCGGCCTCGAAAGCAAGGTATCCCTCTGCTGAGTGATCGCCCCAGCTGTAAGCTTCATTCCAGTTGGTAACATCTTCCGAAGCAATTCCCGAAGCAGCAGATGCGTTGAAATCGGGATCGCTCTCGGCGAGCAGGTAGTCCTGCAAATCAGTTATCTGGCTTTCGGTAATCTGAATGCCAGTTGACTTGTCCCATGATAAAAATGTTGGATCAACCTCGAAAGTAAGGTATCCCTCTGCTGAGTGATCGCCCCAGCTGTAAGCTTCATTCCAGCTTGAAATATCATCGTTCTCTATTCCTGATGCGGGTGAACTACTAAATAGCGGATCGCTTTCGGCCGATACCGAAGTTAAATAGCCCTGCGTTGAATGATCGCCCCAACCGTAGGCTGTATTCCAGTTGGCAACATTTTCCGAAGTAATTCCCGAAGCAGCAGATGCGTTGAAATCGGGATCGCTCTCGGCGAGCAGGTAGTCCTGCAAATCAGTTATCTGGCTTTCGGTAATCTCAATGCCAGTTGACTTGTCCCATGATAAAAATACTGGATCAACCTCGAAAGTAAGGTATCCCTCTGCTGAGTGATCGCCCCAACCGTAAGCTTCATTCCAGCTGGTAACATCTTCCGAAGCAATTCCCGATGCAACTGATGCGTTGAAATCGGGATCGCTCTCGGTGAGCAAATAATCCTGCAAATCCGTTATCTGGCTTTCAGTAATCTGAATACCGATTGACTTGTCCCACGCTGAAAATAATGGATCAACCTCTGTGGTAAGGTAATTCTCTTCGGAATGATCGCCCCAACCGTAAGCTTCATTCCAGCTGGCAACATCTTCCGAAGCAATTCCGGATGCCACTGAAGTATTGAAATCGGGGTCACTCTCGTTGAGCAGGTAGCCCTGTAAATCCGTTATCTGGCTTTCGGTAATCTGAATGCCGGTTGATTTGTCCCATGCTGCGAATACAGGGTCAACCTCTTCGATTAGGTAGCCTTCCCCTGAATGATCGCCCCAGCCATAGGCTGCGTTCCAGCTGGAAATATCATCGTTCTCTATTCCAGCTGCTGGCGATGATCCAAAAATTGGATCTACTTCATCTATTGTCCCAGTAAACACCTCAGCCGTTTTGGCATGCAAGGCAAAGGGAACGCTGAGTAGCTGACTTACCCCAACAATAGAATAGCTAGTACCACCACTTGGGTCGGTTTCGGTTTTAATGTAGAATGGGCCGTTTGTCCAATCGATGGCATCAAATCCTGCTCCACCAAACTCAATGGAAACTAAACCATTGGCATTGGTTGTTGATGTTAGGGTTTCGGTGTAAACGGCTGTGCCATCGGCACTACCTTGCAGAATGCTGATTCGCATTCCAATTTCTGAACTGGTTACCAGCTCGCTGTTGGCATTACGGATTACCGCCTGGTAACTCATTTTTTGGGGTGATTGAGCATTGGAATGCATAGACAGAAACATACATGCAAACAAAAAAGTCGCTGCAAAAAACGAATAAATCTTTTTCATAATTATTTGGTTTTGATGATTTTAAATGTTTTAATTTCCTTGGTGCTATCAAGTACCCTTAAAAGATAGAGTGCCGGAGTTAGCTTTTGCATGGAAATGGTTGTCAATTCCTCTTCCATCCTACCTCTTTCCAAAAGTTTACCACTTAAATCAAAGAGCTGATAGGAAAGATTTTCTCTGCTGTAATTTTCCACCCTTAGCATTAAGTAGTCGGCGGTTGGGTTTGGAAAAGCTGAAACTTGAAGGGTAATGCCATAGGCTTCTTCAATACTTGACACAACCGATATTTCATACGGTTGTTGGACTCCCTGGGCTACCGAACCATTGTCGCCCATTTGGGTTGAGTAGAAAACCTGTCCTAGGGAGTAGCTTACTGAGCCATCTTCCCCTGAAGCATTTCCACCTGAAGTAATGATTGCTTCCTGCGCATTTAATCCTTTTAATCCAAGGATTAAAAGAAGCACTGCACAAATAGTTACTGTTTTTTTCATATTATCGGTTTTTTTAATTTCAATGATTGGAGCGAAAAATTTCCGGCTAATCTAATCTTAAACCTTATCTATAAAAAGGGCTAATAATTATTCGTAAGTCTTTTTTGAGTATTTATTGAGGATTATTTATTTTATGTACAGAGCAAGTAAAATTGCCAAATCAGCTGATTCGGGACTTTCTGTTTTTTTACGAGCGAAAAAGGGGAATGATCTTAAAGCAGCCTTTTGTTACGGCTGTTTGGATATGGTTTCATTGACGAAAAATCAAAGGGGGAGATAAGATTCAACCCAGGCTTTTTCCCCAGCTCAATGCTGCCTATTTCATGATCAAGGCCTAGCGCTTTTGCGCCATTTAGGGTTGCCCATCGTAGGGTTTCGGCAAAGGGAATACTGGGAAACAAATTATTTATGATCCCAATTTGGCTAAGCATTGAAAGTGATGGCGATGAGGCCGGGCTATCTGTACCAAGGGCAATACTAAGGCCAAGTTTCCAAAGCATGGGTATATCGGGTAAGGCTTTCTCGATAAATAGGTTTGAGGCTGGGCAAAGCACAAAAAAGGCTTTTGGGAAATGATCTTTTAGGTTTTGAGCATCGGATCGATCGAGGAAGGTGTTGTGAATAAATAGCACATTTGCCTTGGAGGGTAAGTTGTTCTTTGCGATCTCAACCAGTGAGCCCTGCGGCGAATTTTTGGGGTTTAAACCCCATTGCCTGTAGTAATCGGCAAGTTTACCGGTTTTGTGGAGTGAAAATTCCTTCTCCTGTCTACTTTCGGCAAAATGGATCGAAATAATAGGGTTGTTCTTTATTTCACATTTAACCATATTCCAAAGCTGTTCCGACAATGAGTAGACTGAGTGGGGTGTAATTGCGGAGCTATCGCCATACTTTAACTTAGGAAACGTTGAAATGTATTTTGCCCTTTCCATGTAATCATCTGCCTTCTCAGGCGACATTCCGAAGAGCTCAATAAAATTTTGGAAACGGATAGGACTGGACAACTTTGGCAATAAACTCTGCGAGGTATTGCAGATGTCGGCCACAGCCACTATTCCTTCCCTCTTTAGTTCCTCTAAAGCCTTGGCTATGGAGTTTTCTTCTACTATTTCATCATCGTTCCTTAGAGCACGTATCTGATTAACAAAACCTGCCAAGCCCGTTTCGGGTTTAATTTTTCCTTTAAGGTGGCCCAATTCGGTATGACAATGTGCATTAATAAAGCCAGGAACAATGACTCCATTGTGAAACTCTGTACCTGCCAACTCTTTCTCTTCTCCCTTAGGATCAATAATTTCTATTATCATGCCGTTATCGTCAACCCCAACTATTCCGTTACGGATAGGTTCACCGTAAACCGTAAAGATATAGTTGGCAGAAAAACGTCGCATGGTTAAAGGTTAATCAGAGATTCTTTGTTCTACGAGTTCCAATCTGTCAACATTGTAACCCAACTCCTGGGCCTTTTGAACAATGCTTTTATAAAGCAAGTTATCCATTTGAGGTTTCCTGCTCATGATCCAAAGGTAATTGGGCGAGCTGCTACCCACAAGAACCCACTGGTAATTTGGGTCTAGGTCAAGTATTAGGTAATCACCACCAAATGGCCAAAAAAAGAAAACTTTTAGCCTTCCTGGTTCATTGGAGTTGAGTCCCTTGGCAAAAGCTTTCGCCCGCTTTAATTTTCCATCGAGCGAATTTTTATAGCCTTGATTTATAACTTCAATATTTCCGTTCTTCTTTATTCTATAAGTAGCTGTTACACCAACCAATCCCTTCTCAAACGAATGTGGGAAACGAGCAATCTCGTACCAAGTCCCTGCGTAACGCTCTAGATCAACATCGCTTACTGTGTTCATAGTTTGCTGACAATTAACTTGCTTTGAGTTACATCCCATAAGGGACAAATATAAAATGGTTAGGTAAAAAAAGTTTTTCATATAAATAGTATTCTAAAAAAACTGAATAAAAACCACGAATAGACTGATTTCCTTAAAGTAACAGCAAGGTCAGGAACATGATTAATACTCCCGTTAAAAAACCACAATATACCTGCGAGGGTTTGTGGGCGCTGAGTTGTAACCGCGACCATGCCAGCAGGCCTGCTGCTATCACGGCAATCAGAATTATTGAAAGAACATCGGTGTGCAATCTTAAGGAAAAAGCAAAAATAAAACCTACTATTCCTCCAATGCCAATCATATGTATGCTGATTTTCCACCAAAAGGTGATTAATAAAGACATGCCAACGGTAATCGCTGCTCCTAGCATAAATGCGGTAATTATACCTGGAATGGGTAATCGCTTAAGAAAGTAAAATGAAAAAATGTAGGGAATAAGGGTAAATGCAATGGGAAGGATACGTTCCTTGTGCGTATGCATCTGAATGCTTTTGATAAATCCGAGTCGGTAAAAAAGTGGTATTATCAATAACGGCAAGGCAATTGTATTGATTGCGACCACAATTAAAATAATACGTTTGGCTTCATATGGAAGCAATGAAATATATGTTCCCGAAGTGTAAATAATGAGCAAACCAAAAATTGGCATCAATAATGGGTGCAATAGGATCGACACGATCTGGGCAATGGTATGGGTCCATTTTACCATGTTAAAGTTCCTTCCTTAGCCTTGCCACAGGAATTCCCAGTTGTTCCCTGTATTTGGCAACAGTTCGTCGAGCAATTTGGTAACCTTTTTGCTGGAGTATCTCCATCAACTTCTCATCGGTTAGAGGTTTTCGTTTCTCTTCAGCCTCAATGCAATCCTGAAGTATCTTCTTAATCTCTTTGGTCGAGACCTCTTCTCCTGAATCGGTTTGCATACCCTCACTGAAAAAATATTTAAGTTGGAAAATCCCAAAATTTGTTTGGATATACTTGCTATTGGCAACCCTAGAGATGGTAGAAATATCCAGGCCTGTTTCTTCGGCAATATCTTTAAGGATCATTGGTTTTAACTTTGTTTCATCACCATCCTTAAAAAATTCACGCTGATATTCAATGATTGCCTGCATGGTAACCATTAACGTATTTTGCCTTTGCCTTATGGCATCGATGAACCATTTGGCCGAATCGATTTTTTGCTTCACAAAAGCAACAGCCTCCTTCTCCTGCTTAGTTGCATTGTTCTTGTTGGCAGCATACGATTCGAGCATATGCGAATACTCTCGGTTAATCTTTAGGTCGGGAACGTTCTTGGCATTTAGGCTTAAAATTATTTCTCCGTCTTCAAGATCAAGGATAAAGTCGGGGACAATGTGCTGTGCCATACGATTATGTGGATCGTAAAAACTTCCACCCGGCTTTGGGTTTAGCTTCAAAATCTCATCAATGGCATCCTTTAAGTCATCATCGGACAAATCGAGTTTTGCCTGAATTTTATCGTAATGCTTACGAGTAAATTCATCGAAATGGTATTTAATAATCTTACGAGCCAGTGCAACCGACGGTATCGACTGGTTTTTGCTCTTAATCTGTAACAAAAGGCATTCCTGTAGGTCTCTAGCTCCCACGCCAACAGGTTCAAAATCGTGGATAATGGATAGAAGCTGCTCCAATTCCTCCTCTGTGGTCTCAACCCCAACAGAAAAGGCAAGGTCGTCTGTTATTGCAGAAAGTTTACGGCGTAGATATCCGTCCTCATCGATGTTACCAATTAAGTAAAGTCCAAGGTTTTTCTGCCTTTCATCAAGAACCCTTAATCCTAGTTGGTTTTCTAAATGTTCATGAAAAGAAATTCCTGTGGAAAATGGTATTTCTTCTCGCTTATCGTCTTTTGAATAGTTGTTTGTTGAAAGTCTATAGCTGGGAATTTCCTCGTCATTCAAGTAGTCTTCAATTGTAAACTCATCCTCTTCGTGGCTTGTGCTCTCCTCATTTGGACCATCATCCTGCCCTTGCATTTCATCCTCAATGTTAACACCCTCTTCGAGGGTGGGATTCTCTTCCAGCTCCTTCTTTATTCTCTGCTCAAGCTGCATGGTTGGTATCTCCAGCAATTTTATTACCTGAATCTGCTGGGGCGATAACTTCTGTAGTAGTTTTTGCTGTAACTTTTGCTTAAGCATACTATTAAACCTATTACTTAAAATTCACAATTATTTGGCGTCCTTGGGAAGGGAATTACATCCCTGATGTTACTCATTCCGGTAACAAAAAGTAGCATCCGCTCAAATCCCAAACCAAAACCGCTATGCGGTGCTGTTCCAAATTTGCGGGTATCAAGATACCACCATAGTTCTTCATGGGGAATTCCCAATTCGTTTATACGTTTTGTAAGCGCATCAAGGTTTTCCTCACGTTGAGATCCGCCAATTATTTCTCCAATCTTCGGGAAGAGGACATCCATAGCGCGAACGGTTTTATCATCATCGTTCTGCTTCATGTAAAAAGCTTTTATCTCCTTGGGATAATTGGTAAGAATCACCGGTTTTTTAAAATGCTTTTCAACCAAATAGCGTTCGTGTTCGCTCTGCAGGTCAGCACCCCAAAAAACGGGAAATTCCCATTTCACATCGGCTTTTTCGAGTATACCGATGGCTTCGGTGTAGGTTAATCGCATAAACTCATTTTCGGCAACAAACTTCAACCTTTCGAGAAGTTCCTTGTCCCACATCTTGTTGAGGAATTCCAAATCATCCTTACAATACTCTAGGGCATAGCGAATTAGATACTTCAGGAAATCCTCAGCCAAATCCATGTTGTCATTTATATCGTAAAATGCCATCTCTGGTTCGATCATCCAAAATTCTGCAAGATGGCGAGGGGTGTTAGAGTTTTCTGCTCTGAATGTGGGCCCAAAGGTGTAAATTTCCGAAAGGGCAAGAGCTGCCAACTCGCCCTCTAGCTGTCCTGACACAGTCAGTTTTGCCTCCTTGCCAAAGAAATCCTCGGTATAATTGACCTTTCCGTTTGGATTGCGGGGTGGATTGTTTATGTCAAGCGTGGTAACCTTAAATAGCGCACCGGCACCCTCAGCATCGGAGCCAGTTATTATTGGAGTATGTATGTAATAAAAACCTTTGTCGTTAAAGTACTTATGAATGGCGTAAGCCATAGCATGACGAATCCGCAAAACTGCACCAAAGGTATTGGTACGAGGGCGTAAGTGTGCTATCTCCCGAAGAAACTCAAGACTATGCCCTTTTTTCTGCAAGGGATATGTTGTAGGATCGGCTTTCCCGTATATTTCAATTGTTTTTGCCTGTATCTCAACGGGCTGTTCTGAACCCAATGATTCAACCAGTATCCCCTCAACGCTTATGCAAGCGCCTGTGCCAACATCCTTTAAAAAGTCTTCACCAAAAGCAGCAACATCGGCAACAACCTGTATATTGTGTATGGTAGACCCATCGTTTAAGGCGATAAACGCAATATTCTTATTCCCTCTGCGAGTTCTTACCCATCCTTTGACAAGCACCGGGGTCCCAACAATACCACTTTTCAGCAGTTCAACAATTTTTGTTCGTTTACTAGGTGTCATTATTTAAAAAAAGTTATAAAAAAATTAAGGGTTGCAACTTGACAAACATAGCAACACACAAAAGTAATAATTTTTGAGAAAAAACGCCTTTGGGGCTGGATGTTTTGATTGAGTAGGTATGATTTTTGTTGGTGCAACTACTTTTTCGAAAAAACGAAAAAATCAGGAACCGTAATAAGTGGAAAGTTTTTTCTTGAATACCTTATCATTGGCTTCGTTTATAGCATCGATCAACGCTTCTATCATTTCTATTCTATGATCCTGTTCCTCAACGGTAATTCGGTCAAAATCTTTAAAAACAACATAGTCAATTTTATATCCCGTTTTATCAAGCGTCATGGCAACAGCCGCGTTGTAGTCATCGAAAATGATCACAGAAGGTAAGTTGCTAATGCTGTAAAGCATAACAGCTGAGGAAACGCGGTTCTGGATAAAGTTGATCTGATCAACTCCAAGATACTTAGCCCCAAGTAATAGTCTAACCAAGTCTATTTGAGCCAATGGCACCCTTTTTCCTTCCATCCTAAGCTGGTCGTACTGCTTTTGCGAAGTGTTCAGGAATAATTCAATAAATCTATCGGGAACTCCTTGCAGATCCTTCAAATCATTTTCCTTAGAGCGCCTTTTATACTCCTTTATGGCCAACTTCTGATCATATGGGATGTAATACTCCCAACCTTTTGTCCTCTTATATGTTTGCGTCATTGGCTTGGGCTTCCAGTCAGTAACCGGACGCTTCATTATGGGATCGGCAAGGTAGAGCTGATTGGATTCGATGGAGTAAACCAGGCAGTTAATGAAATGGATATACCCTCCTCCCAGCGTTCTGTGAAGAGCCGACCATAAAGTTTTTGGCTGTTCTTTCGCCGAAGAGTCAACGGCTAACTGCCTGTCAAGCTCTAGCTTTCTGTGCTTAATGTAGTTGATAAACTCCTCATCAAAGCTAACCGGATAGTAGGTGGCATTCTCGTTCTCGGGATCAAATATCTGATCACCTGTATGGTAAAGCCCTCTCACGTCCATCACATAGTTGCTATCGTTCGAGAGCTTTATATGCAAATTGTAATCGCGCCCCCACTTCATCTCCCTAATTGATGGCATTGGCGTCTGTCCCGAAGTAAAAAAGGGAAAAACCATCGAAACCAAAATCACAGGAAACCAAACAGTTCTGCTTTTCATACGCCTTTTTTTTATCTCCTTAAATGTATGAAAAATCTTTGGGGTACGAAACAGAACTATTCTTTTTTCAAGTTTATTCAGAAATTCGAATAAATGAAAAAAGTCCATCAAATAAGTTCTGGAAGACTTTGCACAGATACTTTACTCTTGAAAAAAGTATATCTCTGCCAAATTCCTAACCGAGAAATCGGCATAGAACGACGATGGATGGTAAAGTCTGAAATGTCCTCTTTTCGATTCAACTGGAGGAACTGAAAGGATGGGTTCAACCTGATCAACCCGATTAAATAATTCACTAACGCTGAACACGTTGCGAAAACCATCCTTGCCCACCACAAAAACAAGCCCATTTCGCATCCAAATTGTAGCATTGGGCTCAAAATGTTTCTCAACCAATGGGCGTAATATTGGCCCCTCAAAATATGGAGTGTCGTGATAGCCCATTCCCATGCCGTAGAATACGGAGGTGTACTTAATATGTGGAAGATGTTCGACGTTGGCATCAACAACACCTTTAAGCTCATCGTTAAAAACAAGGTTTACAGTAGGGCTGTAAGGATCCTCAGGTTTTCTGTTAATGGGGTAATGCTTCTTATCGAACGATTTTATGTAAATTTTTGTTGGATTCTCCAGCTCGCGGTAGGCAAACATATCGGTTGCTACAACAACCTTCCAAACGCTTCCCTTTTGGTAGTTCACCTCTCGTTTATATGGCTCAATGCTAGCCTGTTCGGTGGCAATAATCACCTGATGCATGGTATTGCTCAGAAAAATCTCGGCCCACGAGAAGGCAACCCTGTCGCCCTTGTCGTTCTCAATGATGATGTACACATCGGTTGTGGGCACAAACTCCTCGGCATTCTTCTTCTCCACGAAGAATGGATTAAGCAGGTCGAACAGGGAGTAGCCCCGGTACCGGTATGCCCCAACAAAATCGACTCTTCCCGAGTCGTTTTGGGTAGCCTGCTTGTGGATTACTTCTCGCTTTCCATACTTTTTGTAGCTTACCTTACCAGGCTTTTTCACCTCGCCCTCAACAAAGAGCTCCCCAGGCTTCAGCTTTGACTCCTCGGTTCTGTGGTAAAAGCTTATGCCATCGGCATCGTACCCTTTTGTTGCCCCCGAAATGGCATCGGGTATAAGCTTGCAGGAAGAAAAAATAGCCAAGCAATTAATAATTATTAATACACTTTTTGATTTCATATACACTTTTTTTTATTTATGAATTTCGATTAACGATTGAAGATTTATGAATTGACCGTTAAATCTTAGCTCGTAAATCGTTGTTCCTTGTTCTTCAATCACAGAGATTTAAGATTGTCGATTAACGATTGAAGATTTATGAATTGACCGTTAAATCTTAGATCGTAAATCGTTGTTCCTTGTTCTTCAATCACAGAGATTTAAGATTGTCGATTAACGATTGAAGATTTTTGAAGTGACCGTTAAATCTTAGCTCGTAAATCGTTGTTCCTTGTTCTTCAATCCTATATCTTCACTCTTACCTCAAGCATAATAAACCGTCCTGGGCCAACGGAAAGGCTACTCTCATATATTTTTTTATCCAGAATATTCTGAATGTTTAGCGATATATCAACATGGTTGAAAAACTCCCTCGACAGCTTTAGATCAATGGTAAAAGCTGCGGGAAGCTGATTGCTCAGAACCCAATC